>Ga0209367_1000699_pt1 | contig 36318 bp, 28 predicted proteins | sample WorMetLIZISLAND2_FD_187412 | JGI IMG/M metagenome (GOLD analysis project Ga0209367, IMG submission 187412) | Marine gutless worms symbiont microbial communities from Max Planck institute for Marine Microbiology, Germany - Olavius geniculatus... ... | reverse complement strand
CCCTAATTTTCCCCGATCGGACTTAGGGCGCCGGGCGGACTCACGTTGGGCTTTGCCCCAAATTTCTAGTTATTTTTAGTTAGAGTTAGTTTTTAGTATGATTGCTAATTTTAAATGAGTTAATCAGTCAGTTCATTTGCTGCCGCTACCATTCACGAGCATGATAAAAATGGAATATATTGGGAAAATGGATTTTGTTGACAGTTTGTTTAATGCTTTATACTGAGAAGCTCGAACGCCAAATTTTTACCATCGGCTGCCTGGAAGATTCTAGTTTCAAAAAGCGTAAAGATTTTCCATAAATTCGAAGGGGGTCACCCCGAACTAGGGCGCTAAGTGCGAGGGGGTAAGAAAAATTTGCGATTTTTAGCTAATAGGTCGCTGTAATTCAATAACAGTGCGAGATAGGGCTATACTATTAATTACTAATAAGAAGTCGTACAATGGCTCTTGATTGCCTCCAAATTTTATGACCTTGGATCACCTTGAACGCAAAAAAAAGGTTTTATGGATTTTTGGCGATTTCGGGCTGCGAGACACATTTCAAAAGCGAATTGCGCCGAAACCAATTGAGGTAGACATGGAAAAGCTGCATGTGATATTTTCAGCATTGAATGTAGATTCTGACGATTTAAGTCTCGATTTTCTAGGTTCAAGGAAACCTGCACACGAGAGGATCAAAGAGCGGTACCCCTGTAGAAGTCGTTATTTTACCGTTGTTGGCCATTCTTTCGTGAAAACGGTTGCGGATAGGCATGGGCATGCTGCCTATCACAACAAGCACTAGTGACGAGCTTTTCAGTCGTATCAACATCGATGACTCTGAATAACCCTGAACTTCCAAAATAAGGGGTTTTTATTGACTTTTGCTATCTTCGGCTGCAGCGCACACTCCAAGAATGAACTGCGATGAAATGGCTGAAGATAGACTGACAGCTTACGAACAGGAACTGCTATAGGCTCTCGCGCGTCTCGTGGGCATTAGTTCAGATTTCTTGTTTCGTTTCTCATGACGACGTTGTCCGTTGTATCACGTTGTCCACTATAGTGCATGCACGACTTTGCAACGGCGGTACAAACTTTTGTGCTCACCTACTCCGTCCCCAAACTCCCTTTTTTGTTTCCTCCCCTTTTTGTTCCCCTTTGATCCAACTAGGGCATCTTGGGACACTATGCGCCCCAATGGGTCCGGACGGAGGCCTTACACAACGCATTTTGGTGCTTTTTAAAGGTCGTAAATAGTACATTTTCACGGTATAATTAACAATATTTAAGCCAGTAATCATTTAAAAACGACATGAGAGACGTATTTTTTTGTGCTTAATGCCTTGGTACACGAGCTATAATTTTTGTTAAAAGTATTTACTTCAAAATTGTTGAACGCCCAAACTCTTTCTGTGCATGTGAGCCACCGTGAAGACTGTTATGTTTAATGTCTCGTCAAGTGTCAGTGCTTTCAAATATTTTCTGCAAGAAATAAATATATCCTTTAAATATTAAACAGTGTTTTTGTGTGTTCGTTCGCGTTTTATTCCCAGTACACAACCGCTTCAGCTTCGGTAGGTGCAAGGAATATCACAGTTTACGTAACTTAAGGTGCTTATACGTTTATACTAACTTTTACGACTGTTCAGAATTATTTTCAAAGCAAATATAAGTCTATACTCCAATCAAGCTATATTACAGCATAAATTAATATTTGTTTTGAAAATACTGATTTTAGTCAAGTATTCGTAACAAAGTTTCGTTCTTTTTGTACCAAAGTGTACACAGAATTGTACGTGGTGCACATGCATATATGAAGCTAATAATAGCACGTAAGTAAAGTTAGACAGTGAAGTGAATAACTAGGTTATAATTATTGATTGTTATTGCACAAGCAAGAAGCACGTCAGCAGCAAAAGCGTGATGACGTCACCACCAACCACCATCTCGCGTTTGATGCATCTTTCTTCATCCTTCTCTATCACACACACACACACATACACCCCACATAGGCTTACGATTGCAATCAAACATCGGCTACGAATCTGTGGATTGTGCGTAGGCTAAAGCAAGTGGCGGTGGTTTGGCTTAGTTGGTATCTTCATTGGTGGCATAAACGAAGTGAGTTGGGTTAATCAACACCGGGCCCGGTTAGTACGTGAATGGGTGACCGTCGGGAAGCGGGCAAATTATTTCGTTAGGCATGTAACAAGCCACCCAGGTCAACTCAGCCTAGCCATCCCTCCGTGGTTAAGCGCAGTTGAGTACCAGCAAAAACTGGAACGTTAGCGTGTACAACGCGCGATGCACTAACCCCGTATCTGTAGTCTCGTGGTGTAAAAACCATTGTCTGGATGAGGGTCTTAGGAAACGGAGTTCATTGCCGTCCTGTGAGCCTGGTGGCTTGGGTGAGACTTGATACGTTTAAGTTTTACGTGTGAGCTACAGACGCGTACAGAACTGCCAAAATAGTTTGATAGCGCAAAAAAACCTCAATGAGATGAGTGATATTTACAAGAAAAGCCGCCCTAACTTAAAGGGGATCGCGCAACAGCGGTGCACCGTCGTACGCTAGTGATCCGTAGACTTCATCCGTAGATCTCATCCGTACGGCTTTTGGCTACAGTTTCACAGAAGGCCCAGTAAAACAAAATCAGTCGTCAGATGGCGCCAGACGACCTACGGCCAAATATGTATAGTGTTTTACTTGTACTCACCAGATGGCGCCACTATCTCGATCTGGCAACGCCATATCGGTTGGATATCCCAGATTTTTTTCTGCCTCCTCTCATTAAACGCCCTCGTTCGGGGTGACCCCCTTCGAACTTATGGAAAAGCTTTAGGCTACGGTTCCTAAAACTAGAGTCTTCCGGGCAGCCGACGGTGAAGATTTGGTGATCCTAGGTTCCATCGTTTTTGACTGATTCACCCGTATGACAGACAGACGGACGGACAGACAGACGAACAGAATTGAAATAGCTAAGACGCGCTACAGCAATAGCTGCTGTTGCGCGTAAAAACATCAGGACGGTTTTGCATTTAACTTATTGATCAGGCTGAATTGCGATATTAAAGTGCTGGCTGGCTGCATTGTGGCTAAACTGTATGTTGTAGTGTCGTGTGTGCATTATATGGTGGCTAAACCGTACGCTGTACGTTATTGGCAGACGACCACGTTGTTTGTTTACTTTATTTCAAAATACCATAAAATATACTAATTTTGCATTGAGGTGTAACAAAACCAACAGCAACTGGCGTCATCGATCATTATTGGAATTTTTTTCCACTACTTCGCAAAATATTAGGCTCGGTCTGGGACCTCGAACGATATTTTACGAACTTTGGGGAAAAAAATTCCAATAATGACCTCGACGCCAGTCAATATTTGTATATGATATCAGAGGGTCTTTTTTGCTTCTTTCTTGACTAGTTTAAACAGACTTCTCTTGATTCTGAGACTTCAGTATGAATAATAATCACAACGTAACCTGTAGGAAGTTGTCGTATCCGTTATTCCATGACATGTCTCCACGCCGCAGCCGGTTTCGCTTTCTTCCAGATCTTTTTCACTGGAATCGGCGGAAACTCAACCCTGCTGCGACGCGCGATCTTCTCGAGGAAAGGCTGGAAGGGAAGGTGAGGGGGAAGCGGTTGCGGTTGACGCGGTGGGCGTGGCCTAACGCGACGTTTTTCTGCCTCAAACTTCTCTTTTGCTTGCATCACGGTTTTCTTCTTTTTTCCAGCTAGCAGTACGGACTGGATCTCGATCGGTGAGACGGGAATGCCCGGTTGTTGGATGTCGGACGGTGCATAAGGCTCAACCGAAGAGCAGCTACCCTCCCATACCACGATGGCCCCTCTACAATCACAACAAACAGCGCGCTAATGGCCAATTCACATCTACGACGCAAATCAACTGAATTCAACTATAAGATGACAATCCATTATGACGTCATTAGCGCTGTGACGTCACAAACAGCGCGTTGTTTGCTAGCCTGACTGAGCAGTTGAATGAGTTGAGTTTCGTCGGCACCGTAGGTGTGAACTGGCCATAACATTTTCTGATACAGCAAAGGTATCTTTAGCTTTGTCCCACGCTAACTCTCGAATGTATTATTCGTTTCACAGGTTCCCGTTTTCCAACATGCATCGCGGCTTGACATGGCGTAATATCCCGTTTACACGACCGAGCAAACATCGAGCAGACAGGGGGTTCACGAATCGTGACGATGCGTGACGTAGGGGGAGGGGAGTAAAAGGTTGCGTGACGTCACGCACGTCACATCTGCGGCAAGGCCTGGTTAGGGAGTCGTGGACGATAGCGTTAGTATTCAGAAGATCATTTCTACATATCAGAATTTCGCTATACTATGCTTACTGTTGCAAATGTGTTAAATCGTACAAAAATTTGCGTTGTGTTCGAAACTCATATAGATTTGCAAGCTACACTACAGACTGCAAGGGGGGTTTAGAAGTTTGTGACGTCATATTGGGGGTTCTGAGCAGGGTGACGAAACGTGACGAAGAGGGGCGAGGGGGTTATTTTTTCTCTAAAATTGCGTGACGTCATTTATGGACTACTCCTTAGGAGTAGGACGTTGGACATACGATCGCGAGGTCGTTGGTTCGTTCCATCGTTCCACTGCGAGGCAGGACAGTAATAGGGTGTTTACACGATAGAGCAAACATCGAGCAAACGTCGAACTGGCTCAAGCAGGCCTATTGGAACCCCGCCCCTGGCTCAAATGTAGACTTAGGCTTGGGCTCTTAGCCCACAGCGGATCACGTGTTATATAGACCTTCCAATTAAAACCCGCCCGCCCTGCTAATTAGCATGCTAATTACCATAGAACGTCGAGCTAGCTGCTCGATGTTTGCTCGATCGTGTAAACATCCTATAAGTGAGGTCCCGAATCGTTGGTTCGATCGACTCTCGGTCAGGACACATGGATGAGTGACTGTCTGCGCACAGGTAACCAACACTAAGATCAACTCGTCAAATCAGCCCTTTATCCTTCCCGGATACTGTACGTAAATAGAGTACCGGTTTCTTTGGCTGGTTTAAGGCGGGACGCGTTTACCTGTGAGGGCTGGCAACTTGTGTGATCTCATATGGCATGTGACGCTCTGTAGCTCTGAGATAAATTTCCTATATGCATTTAACAATTTAACCATGAGAACATACGCGCATTCGGCATAGTCCTCGTTCGGGTAGTCAACCAGTTCACCGCGTATAATCCCGCAGACGGGGTGATAAACTTCGCGCAGGTTGCACTCAAAATCCTGACCGAAATGTTTTGTTTCACCGCCAAACGACTTCTTTTTCGGTTTAATCATGCTCTTCTTTTTCTCGGCTAGAGGTAGGAGAGGATGTAGCTCGATCGGTGGGACGGGAATGCCTGATTGTTGGATGTCGGGCAGTGGATAAAGTTCTCCAGGTTCTACCGAAGAGCAGTATCCCTCGTTCAGAATAGTCGCCCCTCTACAAGCATGCACAACAAACAGCGCGCTAATGGCCAGTTCACACTTACGACGCAACCCAACTCAACTGTCGTGACTGTGAGTGACAATGCATTATGACGTCATTGGCACTGTGACGTCACGCTGCTGTGCACAGACCATAGATGTTAAAAACATTTATTTGCAAATTAAAAAAAGACATAAGAGCATGTTTTTAAATTTTAATAAAAAACATAAAAACATGGATAAAACAATTAAACTGCAGATGTTTCCAGTGACTACTTTTTCACCATTTACACGCAAAGAATACCTAACTCAGATAACTAAAAACAAAAACTTACCATTTGCGAAGACTGAAACCGGAGTGTACTGGATGTACAGATCAAAAACAGCTAAGCGCAATTTGCCCACGAGAAATAAATCATACTAGTAATTTTGCACGTTTATGTTTTAACAAGAACAAAAAAGCACGACACTAAAAAGCATAAAAAACATTTAAAAATTCTATAAAACAAAAAAAAATTAAAAACATTGAAAAATATTTTTTTAAAAACATAAAAAAAATGTTTTTTTATACTTTTATAAGAAATCATGACAAAATGTTTTTACATTTATGCTACAAGCACAACAAACAGCGCGCTAATAGCCAATTCACGCCTACGACGCAACTCAACCCAACTCAACTGTCGTGACTGTGGGCAACAATGCATTATGACGTCATTAGCATTGTGACGTCACGCTGCTGTGCACAGAACACCCGTTGTTTGCTAGTCTGACTACAAGACGATCGGGACAGTACTACAGAAATGGGCAACAGATCGATTTCGTCTAATTACACATCAATTAACTAAGACTGGCACAAACCCTAACTACTTACCCTATCCCTAACCCTAACCCTAACCGACCCTGACTCTAAAAACTTGGAAAGTGCGGGAGTCGTAATTAATTTTTTGAGGTAATAATTGTTAAACTTGGGGTTAAGTGTTGCAAAAAGGTAAAGTTCGCTACGCTTACTTTACTTTTTTTCCAACATTTAACCCTAAGTCAGACATTTAATTTTATTACCTGGAAAAAATTAATTACTACAGCGAAGAGAAAAAAAGTTGCAAAAACTATGAACTTGAACCGGCGTCCTTACGAACAGCGGATGCTCACGCTGCCTTCTCGGCCACTCGGCAAACGTGCTTCAATGACGTCATTCCCGGTTTCTGGATCCGCCACTGATGCCTGTGTCCGATGGCAGGTAGCATTTGCGCAATCCCATATGGCAGGTGACGCTCCGTAGCTCTAAGATGAGTTTTCTATTTCCGCTTAACCATTTAACCATAAAAACATACGCGCATTCGGCTTCGTCCTCGTTGGGAAAGTCAACCAGTTCATCGTGCAGAATTGCGCAGACCGGATGGTAAATGTCACGGACGTTGCACAGATCCGGATCCTGACCAAGATATCGACCCGATACCGCCGACACTGTACAGTATGTATAACGTTTAGTGTCAGCCATCAATTCATCATAGTAGGCTACATTGTCGAAGCTTAAAAAGGAACATTTTCAAACACTGAAACAAACTAGACTGCCAAACCTTGCTCAAGACTAAGTACTGTCCGCGGGTAGTCGCAGACAGAAAACGCGCAAAACATTTGACCTTGGCTTTCACCTTTAACCTATGACCTTGATATGCAGTTGTCAGGGTACATTGTTCGTGCAAAATGTCATCAAAATAAAATGCATCAAAATAAAATGCAGTTATAGTTGTAACAGAAAAACAGAGAAACGAAAAAAAACTAGAAACCCGGCTGTGGCTAAGGAGGACCGACCGTAAACAAGCCCGCGAGCAGCGAACTGCTTCAATCGGCACTAGCCTGTCATTTGCACATCGTGCCGTCAACAATCGCCGCACGTTCGCAGTAAATGCAGGCTGTAACTTAGCTTTGAAAATTGCGGCCAAACGGCTACAGACAATGACATGGTTACTAATTTACTATTGACAGCATATAGCAACTCGTCGATCACTGCCTTATTCAACGGTACCATCGCTGACTTCTACGACGTACCGTATAGCCACAATACATGGGTTACAGACGACAGACGACAGACGACAGAAAGACGACAGCTTGTGCCAAATGTCAGTTGGACAAAAACTGCTGGAAACAATACTGTCGTTGCTACCGCATACAAAATTAGCCTAAATCGGATCGACGGCTACCGTGTTAATCTTACTCTATTGACCATTAGGCCTAAGAGAAATTGAACGTCGCTTACCGACAAAACAGAAGAATGCTATCAGCAATAAATTCGCCATTTCCAACAGACTTCAATACCGACAAAATCAACAGGATGCACATACGGCTATGCCAGCCGTTGTTATATGCCTTCAATATACAGACACACCGTTTTAGCAGGCGACTGGTAGTGATGCGGGCATAATCAGTTAAATTCACCGGTTAATTGGTCGCAGTTTCCCACGCGCTCGCGTCCATCTATCCGCTCGCTACGTGGCTGTCCTATATAGGCCGTATTATGTGTTTCGCTCGTCAGCCTGTTAGTCGGTGTGCGCGTATGTCGCACACTTGTAACTGGAAAAGAGAAAAAAATATATTTAAAAAACACTAGAAGCCTAACTGTCGCTAGAGAAGAGAGAGAGAAGTTTATTTGCCTTATCAGTCACAACCAATACAATAACAATTTCACACAACGGCAGGCTGCCAGATAGGAAAACTCCATCACAGCTGACCACCTATGATAACTATAACCAATAACTGTGAACAATATAATAAAAATAACAATAACAAACAAAAAGACAGACGAATAATGCAACCAAAATGATTACTAAAAGTGCACAAAGCAGATATTGTAAATCACAAAAAACTGGGTTAGTTTGATATTAGACGTGATTATTTATGACAATGCTTTAATATAATTTTTTAAATTTACATTTGAAAGAATTGATAGAAGTAATTAACTTTAACTCAGAAGGAAGTTGATTCCAAAGATCACTACCTTTATATATTTTATACACTTTAGACAATAAGAAGTTTTACATCTAGCAAGATGTTAATTATCCCTATTGCGTGTGTCATGATTATGAAACAAGAAGTTTGCATTAAAGTACGAAGTAAATATAACAGGTAACTTTTCTTTATGATAAAAGAATTTGTGAATTAAGACAAGAAGTTGGCAATTATGAAGTTAAGTAAGTAATTAAGTAAGTAATCTTTTATTAAACAACGGTCAAACGCCATTGCAAAACTGAACATAACATAGCAAAATCGGTACAATATCGATAAGAAAAATGAAATGAAATAGGGTAGAGCTACAACAGATCTACATGCAAAATCTAATATGCATCACCAAACAAATATCGCAATACAAACGAACGTTTGTACAAGTTATAGTGACATTGAGGCAAAGCAAAAATACAATTGGTGGTCCTGGGTTTCATGGGTAAAATCTTTTCCGGAAGTAATAACTGGTGAATACAGTGATCCTTGTTATTAACCATTTTATGAAATAGGTCCTCATCTGCCTCATGCAATAAAACAGACAAACGTCTCAAATCACAGCTGTAGCCCCATGCAGCGGAAAGCTTTTTTTGAAAAAAAAGCATCAAGTTTAGCTATTAAATCATTACTAAGAAATCCGCCCCAGGCAGGAAAGCATAGATAATACGAAACACGACAATGGCAGAAAAAAACAACGTTCAATTGCTTGGCAGGAAGACCTTGCGCTTTTAAACACTTCAACAAATAACAACGCTGAGAACAGAATAGTTAAATGTTTTATAGTTAGTATTAGTACAGCCCGCTTGAAAAAATGAAGGATTCAAACAGTGTAGCCGTCGAAACACTTGACTAAACAGCTTTTCGGTAAAATGTGCCGTTTAGTCATAACATGCGTTACTTACTAAAAGACAGGCAGACTGACGGACACAAGCTTGTGCAATAGATTTTTTTGCAATTTGAAACCGATGCTATTCAGTGCCGTCACTGAAACAACAGAATTGACAATAATTGGCGAATTGCTGTTGCGATCGCCGTTGGCAGACTACACAGCAGAACTAGAGAACAATAAAGCCCAGCTGTCGCTAGGAAAGACAGGAAACGCTACAGCTTATTGTTCCTGTTGCAGTACTGACCTTCATGGTCATCAAATGTTGACTCTCATCTCATCTCAAAGGGCTAAGTAGGCCATTTTCTATTAATAAGCAATAGCAACGTTGGCCCTATCTCTCACCGTTTCTGAGATACAGCCACTTATAGCTTGAAACTGTCCATTGAAAATTGCGGCCAAACCGCTGCAGATGGATATAGGACATGGTTATTATTGACAGCCTATATGTCGATCGCCAGCGACCTATCCGATGATACTATCGGCGACCCTCTAACACTTATCGTTTAGCCACAATACGGTACCGCACGATTGGCATACCATAGTGCGTTATGATCCTTCAAGGCCATCCAAGGTCAGTGATTTACATATCATTTGAAAGCCAATATACGACTTCCTATTAATAACACCTTGTAGCCACAATACGTTCGTGACAGACAGACAGACAGACAGGCGACATTAACTCATACCTATTGACTGTTACTCAAGTACGGTCGGCTAATAATACAGATTGTAAACTTGTGATGGTGTGCTAGTATTAACTAGTGACTAAGGTAGATGAAAAATTTTAACGAAGTTGCGCGTTAAGTCAGTCACGTGTATTTTATTTCTGCGTCTGCCATGTTTTTTTTCAATTGTTTAGTAAATTGACCGCTTCGCACATCTCTAGCAGTGTTTTAGCGAGTTCTTAGATATTCTATGTATTTCCGGTCCGCCAAAGCTGAAATTTGTAAACAACATTTTGTAATAATGTTGTGATTTTGTTATTTTTTCACGAAGTTTTGTCAGTGCCTATTTAGTACATATTTCACTGATGTGTTGTGTTTGACGTTTTTTTCTTTCCGTAATGTACAGATCCTCTTGCGAGTAATGTCGTACATGGCAGATGTGCATGAAGTAACGGAAAAAACTGTTAAACTCACAATAACAGAAGAGATAAAAACGTGCAAAAGTGCTGATAAAAACAGGATGGATCTAATCTGTCCTCCACGTCAATGTGACGCTTGCCAATCTAGTAGTAGTAGTACTAGTATTAGTAGTAGTGCAGTCCAGGATAGGCCATAAAGGCCTGTAGACTGATCATTAAAACTTGAAATCTTTCCAGTTATAACTGTATCTGAGATGTTCACAGTGCCGGTCAAATCTATTCTTCAGACTATTTACAGTTGGAGAAGACACAACCTCCTCAGGTAAGAGTTCCATAAATTCACAATCCTGAAACCAAGAGTATTTGCTCGGAGTACCGATTTACATTCTCTTTTCTGCATCTTCAGACTGTGACCTCGTGTGACAATACCAGAATCAGAAACTGAAAGTGGCAAATATGGTGAACTGTTAATTGTGTATATTACATGCAGATATTTATATGTCTCAATTACATCTCCATGTAAACGGCATTGCATCAATGATGGTAAATCCATACGTTTGAGTCTATCAGCATACAGAATGTTATGTAGACCAGGAACCATTTTAGTTGCTCGACAATGTACTGCTTCAATCAAGTCAATATCTTTTTTGAGCTGATGGTGCCAAACAACATTCCCGTATTCCAGGTGTGGCCACACCATAACAATATATAACTGAACATTTCATCAGACTGATATCAAGAAAAGTGACCTTACCTTAGACCTTAGTCCATCTATCCACGTGCTCTGGTAGCACGTCGGGCAACACGGCATCTCCACTCTTCACAGTCTTCAACCTCTTCTTTAGCTTCTTTAGCTTTGTCCCAGGTCAAGCCCAACAAAGTCAGGTCTTCTTTGATTGTCGATTTCCAACTCTTTCGTGGTCGCCCTTAAGTGCTTGGTGAGCTAGCCGGCTTGCACTCATCCTGTGTATATGCCCAAACCAGCGTAGACGTCATCTTCTAATGATTGTTTCTAGTGATTCTTATCCAGTACGCCATCTAACTTCTTCATTTGTGATTCTGTCCACCCAGCTTATTCTCAGTATCTTTCGTAACTATCTGTGATGAGCTGTTTCAAGCTTTTTCCGGTTGACCACTGTCATGTTCCACGTTTCTGCACTGTACAGGAGAGTTGATAGGATAAGTGATTCATACAATCTCATTTTTATCTGTAGGCTTAATTTCCTGTCTTTCCAGATTCCGTTCAAGCGTGCAAAGACTGGATTCGTTTTTCCAATTCTGGACCTGATATCTGCATCGCAGCTGCTGTTGTGTTGTATTATGCTTCCCAGGTAGCAGAATTCCTCCACATATTCTATCGGGTTACCTTCCGTGAGGATGTCTCCAGAGGTGTTGTATTCATTAGTGACTGGCATCACTTTTGTTTTTGCAGCATTTATGTACAGTCCCACATGTGAGGCAGTTTTTTCCACCCTGTGGGTTATTTCTTGCATCCTGGTTTGGGTCATATCAATTAGTGCGATGTCATCAGCAAAGTCTAGGTCGACCAGATGTTCGTTATTGAGCCATTCTAGTCCAATTGATATGCTGCTTGTAGCTTGTTTCATTACCCAGTCGATCACTATGAGGAATATCAGAGGTGATAAGATACATCCCTGCCTCACTCCAGTGACAATCTGGAACCAGTTGCTCAGCTGTCCTTCTGCCCTCACTGCACATCTGCTATCCATATAGAATGCTTTGATGATGTTAATTAATTTTTCCGGGAAACCATAAACATAAGAAAAGTGAAAGATCTTTAATTAATCCCAAGATCTGATTTACCTTCTTTACAGCGGAAGCGACATGAATTGAGAATTTCAAGGAAGGATCAAACCATATTCCCAAATCCTTTTCTTCTGTAGTGGCTTGAAGACTGGTTATTACCATTGCTATCCTGCATACTGTACTGGGTGTTAAAAGACGACTTGCCAAAATGCATGGTTTTACACTTGCCGAGATGAAACTGTAATAGCCACTTCACTGGCCAGTCACTGAGTCTGTGTAAATTTAACTGCAGCTTCTCTGAATCTTCATGACAACATATTTTGTTACAATTTGCATTGTCTGCATACAAAAATATGAGTAAAAAAGGTAAAGGTGTCGATTTGTATAGTGCATCTCGCATAATCGCCTCTAATGCGCTTTTCGTCACTAACCAGAGTCGCACGGCCACGGCCACCGCGTGCAATTTGCAGACACAGGCTAGCACAGCGGCCGGCTAGGCGGCCCCAGTCAGCTGTACTAAGGTCACCACCTTCCATAACCCATAAATGAGTTACTGCTCGTTTTAACGTCCCATGGAGGGTAGAAGGCTGAGTCGACCTAGCTGGCAGGCTTCGCACTGAGGGGGTTTACCTGCCCGCAGGCAGTCACCCATCGCAGTACACTGAGGGGGTTTACCTGCCCGCAGGCAGTCACCCATCGCAGTACTAACCGGGCCCGGCGTAGAGTAGCTTCGTTTCATCCGAAACGCGTTACCAGCTATGCCACATCACCAACCTGTGATGATACAATATCAGGCATGTCATTAATGTAACAGACAAACAAAACAGGCCCGAGCACAGAGCCCTGAGGCACACCTCTAATCACTTCAGCCCATGTAGAAACTGCAGCTCCAATTGCAACTTTCTGCTTCCGAGATAAGAGAAAGGACTGAATCCATTGAAGAACAGAGCCTATGACACCATAGCTTTCTAATTTTTGCAGCAGTCTCTGATGAGGTACTGAATCAAAAGCTTTTGAAAAGTCCAAATACACTGTGTCTACTCCAATACCTTGATCCAGCAGTTCAGACAGTTTATCAACCAGTTGAACTAACTGAGTCGTACATGATCGACCATGAACAAAACCATGTTGACAGTCTGACAGAAAACTATTGATTTGATTCAGTACTGCATTTCTGACCAACTTCTCCATTGTCTTGCAACACACAGAGGTGAGACTATCTGGACGATAATTCCTGATGTCTGTACGTGCTCCCTTTTTGAAAATCGGCGAAACTTTTGCTTCCTTTCATTGCGTTGTTTGCTTATACAATATTGTGTTGCACTTAATTTACTAGCGATAAAAGTATGTGCTAAAACACATGACAAAGTGAAATTTGCATGGAACTATTTTGTGAGCGAAATGTTTCGTTTAGCTTGTTGGGTACGTCAGTTTGCATACGCAGACCGCAAACTTCACATTAATTCGGGTTAAATTCACCTTAATTGTACTCAGCGTTTTGTGAAACATAACGAATATGATGTGACAGTACACGTGTGCTTATTTAGCAGGACCGAAACACTCCATAACAAAGGATTTTTGCAGTATTTCGTGATGCTGTGACATCGATGTTGCTATGGACGCGTTGCCATGGCTTGGTCAAAACGCACATTTTGGTGCCGTGAGCTTTGTATGGTAAGCCAAAATAGCACTACCACAGCGTCAATGGGTTGTGCGCTTACTGCACCTTCAGCGTATATATGTACTGTGGTAACACCTGGAGTTTTTGGTAACCTGAAAATCAAGAATGTTGCTAATGATGTGATCTTTAAACTGTTTCAGACGGATCGCACGCTTCTGTTGGTTGTTGCTGTGTTGTCTTTCGAGTTTGAAAGTGACACTGCTGAGAGTTCAACTAGTCTTCTATATGAGAGTGGCTGAAAAATCTAGTCATTGACTGATGATAGTGTTCCCATATAAGGCATAGCTTAGTAGTTTAACAGCTGATAACGTGTCTGATAATGTATTTATATCTCTGTACCGCGTAACAATACATGTGATCTAACCTCAATCACAGCTAACTCCATTCGCATGGAAAGAGTTGAAATCTAGGTACTCGAATGAAACTGAAGGTTACGTGATCTGTTCAAATTTGTCCAGATTGTGTTTTTGATATTTGGCTTAGTTTTTTTGTGTTATGTGACTTTGAAATTGACTGATCAGGTAGCTGCTGCAACGTTGGGAAATCAGTGCGGAGGAGGTGATCTCAGTCTCGAACATTGCCAATGGTTAAATTTTGGCAATTGGCACTCCTGAATACCCTATCCCTAAGCCTACTTATTCTTAATCCTCACGTTATCCCTAACCTTAGCCCTAACCCTAACCCTCGCGTTTTTTCACTTAAAAATGCTACGAAAATAATATACTGGTAATAATTTAATAACAACGATAGGGATAATTGGGGGACTGGTATTCAAAGGAATGCCTCAATTTCTTACTAAGAAATTTCACAAAAAAAGTTTTGAAGTATTTACACTAGAACTTTAGGTATCATTGATCTTTATCGTGGTATTGGGTTTTGCTATAAACTTACAAGGATGCGTGCGTTGCGTGTTGTTTGACAGAAAATGGATGCGTCGTACCTGTTCGATGCAGAATTTGCGGAAACGACCAGACTGGATGAGACGATCGTGGACGGAGCTAATCACCATCAGTACAGCAGTTTGTACCAGGTCGACACCTGCATACGAGTGACCCCACGCCACTGGTCCGGTGAAGTCGACCGACGCATGCTGTCTGCGACGTCCGACGTTGTCGCAGTTGCGGTTGAAAATGATCTTTTGCTGTTTAGCATCATTGATCGACAGCTCATTACTGCTCGCAGTTTTCAGTCACCGATCGACTGCATCGCATTCAACGACGACGGGGCTTTGTTGGTGGTTGCTGAATGTGCAGGCAACATCTATGCGATCAGTGGCAAGACAGGTGAACAGCTAGTTTCACGGCAACTGTTATCCACTAAATCCAACAATGACGGAGCATTATTTAAGGCGGTTGAGTTTGGCGGAGGTTCGCTGAGTCGACTTGCTGTGCTGACAAGCCGCGGACCATTGCATGTCATCGATGGGCTTCAGACCGGCCAGCCAAAGCACAGTGTTATCGATGTGACCAATACCAGCACTTCATGTCTCACCATAGTGCCAAATGGAGACATCGTCACTGCGGATGATTCGCTGAATCTCTGGTCCAATGATGATGGGGAAGAGTTCGAAGTTGTGTCTTCCTGCCCGTTGATACTTGGACCGGCAATCAAATGCTCTGCACTTCCTGGTGGCGATAAACTGATAGTCCTCGATTCCAGTGGTTACCTGATGCTGTGGAGCATGGCCCGCTTTGTAGCGATCAGCATCCTAGATTGTGCCAGTGTTGCAGACTTCCTGTTGGTTGATCGGCCTCCGGTTGATTCGAGGTATTGTGTCGGCACCATCGCTGTTCTGCAGAGATCGGAGATTTCTGGCTGCATCAATATTTACAGCCTTCCAAGCACTGAGCTGGTTTATTCCATCGATGTTCACCAGGGTGCGCTGCTGTTTCCGTCACCAATATCAAACGACTCTGTATATTTCCTGGAGTCAACGTCGGAAAATGCTGCCATTGTCCAGCAGCAAACCGATGCAGCATTTGGTCTGCAAGTTCGTCGTTTGGCGGAGACCGACCCGCAGACGCGTCTGAGACGTCTGCTGGCCAAGCAGCGTTTCTCAGAGGCTGAGAGTTTTGTGGAGAAATTTGGTCTTGACGTCCAGTGTGTCTATCGTGATTATGCCAGCCATCTTGTGACAAAGCTGTCTGCCACATCAGCCGATGGTGGTGAGGTTAATGTGGGTGAGCTGATCTCGGAGCTGATGAGATGCCTGGGTCTACTCAACGATGTTCAGTACGTCATTGAGTGCACTGTATCGATGACTTTGCCGACGCTTGCAGTGACCAATCAGCTGCTGACCCTGGCACATGACCGCCTCAGGAAGTCAGACCGTTCGTCGTTCACCGAGCTTCATGATTCGCTGGCTGAACAGCTACACGAAACTTCACGACGACTTGCCGCTTTCCAGGTGATTATTATTTTCAGTTGTATTTCTTATCTCAGTAACATCTTTGCTGTCGATATTAGAAATTGTTGCTGTTAGTGCATTAGAAATTACTTTGTATTGGTAGTTACGTAATGATAGTGTGCTATATAAGTGTATGCTTACTGATGATAATAATAGTGATTATTATTATAATTATTATTACAAGCAGTGTTCACTGTTCTGTGTTGCATGCTTATTGAGTTTTTGCAGCAGTTTTGTTATTGTTATTTGGGCCGAACTTTTCAGATTTTGTCTTATGGAGCTTGTATAATGTGGAGTAAATACAATTCCAGAAAAGTAGGGCAGTGAAACACAAGAGGGTGCGGCCGTTGAGGGGCCGCTCGCTATGGAGCCGTCCTTGCAGCTGAGTATGGACAGACGGAGGGAACGGCCGTTGCCATGGCAACGAGGGCACCTGGGCAAGGCGGCAAGGGATCCTTACGCCACCTGCCAAATATCAAGTTGATCGGACAACAGGCAACGAAGTTATGGGGATTTTTTGCAAACAACGCAATTAGCCGCCGTGTCCTTGACCTCTGACCCCTTGACCTTGTAATTGGTCCAGGGGTGCTGGTGTCCCAGGGACCCTTCCTACCAAGTTTCGTATACGTAGGCCTTTTCGTTTTCCCTCTAGGTGGAGGCACGCTGGCTTTCGGGTACGGTCGGCCCACCCAAGCAACAGCTGGGATTCTTGAAATTGGTCCACGGGGTGCTCGTGTCCCAGGGATCCTTCCTACCAAGTTTGGTCTTCCTAGGCCTTTTCGTTTTCCCTCTAGGTGGATCCACGGGACGGACAGACAGACAGACGGACAGCATCGATACATAATGGGGCCTCCTTCTAGAAAGGACGGCCCCATAAAAAGCGTCAACTGGAAGCAGCAGAAGTTAAACTCATCAGGATAACTGTTGGCATTATGTTTGGCAACATTCAGTGAATAATAGTGAATTCCTGCTAATCAAAATATTAGAATTACTAGACAATCTATGAAAGACAGTTTTTTAGGCCACAAAGTCTCTGTGGTTTTGGGGACAGACAAACTATGTATTAGTATGTAATATTCAATAGAGATAATAGCAGCAGAAGCAGTAGTTGTTATCTGCACGTTTTCATTAGTCTGGCCCACAGTTTTCCATGGAAAATTTTGCCAAATTCTGCAGGGCAATTTCGTGGGCGAGTTCGCTAAATTCCAAGGCTTACCGCGTCAAAATCGTCCAAATTTCGTGGCTTACCACGACCTTCCATTTGTGAGTAAACTGAGCTCTGTCCTGTTAAAAAACTTTAGTTATTGAAGGCTGGCATTGTGCTAAGTTATGCTAACAACATGCAAAGAAAATTATCTTTTTTTTCAAAAGTGCAGTCTGTCAAATTGCATTATGTTAATTTACGATTGTGCCATTTTGTGATGGTTATTAGTAGGGCCAACAAATTTAGGCAGTTCTGTTTGCTTTTTCTGTGATATCTTTAGCCTGTTTAATTACGTTGTTAAGCTGACGATCTGTTATTTCTCAACTTTTGCGAAATTCCATGGAAAAGGGCTAATGCTGCACTTGGCTCGAAATTGCGCAGCCCGCGAAAAACGTGGGCTCTGTTCATTGGTGTTTAGTCTGAGGATGTTGCATGTACAGGTGATGTATGAGGCGGAGGAGTTCAGTGTGGAACGATGGAATCATTTCCGGTCAGTGAACATGTATGAAGAGTTGTGTCACTGGTTGAAGGCCGGCCGTCTCGACATCGCTTCCACTCTCTGCGACCAGTTTTCCGACATCCTGTCTGACACGCTCATCTCATGCCTGGAAGCCTCGTTGGAAATGGTTCCAGACAAAGTGGAAGTCTGTGAGCTGTGTGCGTGGCTTTCTCGCACAGTTGTTCTGCGAGTACTTGACTTCCATGACAGTGAGATGATTATGAGGCTGGCAGCGTGGATAGAGAAGCGTGCATTCGACATGGAAGTGACCCAGAAGCAGGACTGGCCAGCGAACGCCATCCAGCTGTGTGAAATCCTCCGGCCCGACGGATCTGGTAGTACCGTGTTCAAAGATTTGACCCCAAAGGAGTATGCATGTCGGATTGTCGAATTAGCCATTCCGCAGACCACGTTGGAGGAGGCTCGGCAGTCCCATAATGCACTGGTGAGTCTGCAGATGCTGCGTAACGATCTGCAGAAGTTGATGGAGCTGCGTGAGAACTACAACTGTGCTCTCTCATTGGTTGAGTTTCGCATGGAGACCGTCCAATCACTAGCTTATCATCTGCTGGATCGCGTCGGTGCGGTGGAGCTAATTTCAGCTGCAATAAGAGACGTGGTTCGCCCGTATGCAACTCAGAGCTATTTGAACCTTGATGAGTTGCTTTCATCTTACGTCGAAGAGCTGGTCCATCGACGTAGCAGTGGTAGCATGCTTGCGTTCGCACTGTGGGAGTCGAAGGCCATTGAAATCCTCGCCAACATTTCCAACCGTGAGATGTACATCCGGACCTTGCTGATCATTGTCCGTGCCGCTCGGTTTCCGTGGAGTGAGGAAGTCTCGAGTGTATTTGAAACGGCACTGGCAGAGAACCCATCCCATCCTGGTCTGAAAAGCCAGCACCAGCAAGCATTTCTGAAATGGATTCTCGTTGGATACGGTCTTCAGTCATTCGACTTTGCTGAAAGATCACGCGCCAAAGATCTGGTGTTTCACATTCTGGTGAAAGACAAGTCGACGGCCGTGGAGGATGCATTAGCCGTGACGAATTTCTACGGCAGTGTTGACCGGGTGGAGGTCTATCTCTTTCGTTGCTGTTTCCTCACGGAACGTGATCGTCCTGACGAAATTATTCTCCTTCTCCGTACAGTTACGCCTGCATCAATACTGGAAAAAGTCTGTGAGAGATTTGTTCGTTTCTGCAGCTGTGTGTTGTCCGATCATTTGAGCACTTTCCGGCGCCAATACGCCATCGCTGCAAGTCATCTTCGCCGACTGTTGAGGACCTTATCGTCCCCGTGTCGTGAATACCTGCAGAATCAGTTGTCGGAGTTGGATGCTATTTACAGGCTGGATTCGCAGTTTGGTATCTTTGTTACACATGATGATTACTGCTCGACGGCGAAACGTCAACAGGTGTGTGAGAAATGGTTGAACAAATCCACCGAAACAGCAGAGTCAAAGATGACTGCTGTGAAGAAGCAATGCCAGCGCGAGGTATCACGTCTTGTCAGGATGCCCACACACTACTACGAAGCCTTCCAAGCAGTCCGGGTAGCCCATGGTGGGGAAATACGTGCAGCCGTTGAGTTAGCCAAAGGTATTGTTGTATCGGAAACTGAGAACGACATCGAGACAGTTCAAAACGTGCTGACGATTCTTAGTGCTCTGTGTGGGTCGATTGAGAATGGTTGTTTGGTGGCTGTGTCAAATGTGAATGCCATCCATGAGTTGGCGTGCAACTTGGCGCTGTCTGCCCCTTTCAGCATGCTGGACCAGTGTCTGAGGGTGGCCCGGTCAACCAGGCTTGCCATGGAAATGGCTGGCCAGTGTTCTGCTGAGAGCTCCCCCATTGTCCCAATTGATTCCACTGTTGACCCTTATCAGCAGTGGATGTTTGACAACTACTTGACCGATGACGACTGCGGTGGGGTTATAATGGAAACAAAGCTGGCAATGCCGCTTGCTTTCTCGTTCGTCAGATCAACCCTCTTGTCTGCCGAGTCTGCAGTTACCGTCGCGGAAATGACCCATAGTTCAAGTGCAATGAGCCTGACTTTAGACACTACTCACGCACACATGCCTAGTGAGGATAAGGTTCAACCGCCCGTTGCCATTCTGCGACAAATTCTTGACATTGCCGGCAAAATAAACCAGCTGCTGACTGCCAACGATCAGATGAGACTATTTCTGGGCTATTTTTTGGAGGTAGCAGCACTGGTCGGTGGGGTGTCGGAATCGGACAAGTTTTATGGGGCAGTTCTGGCTACGTTGAAGCAGTGCATATCTCAGCGTCGTGCTGACTACCCTCTGGCACTGGCTGCCGTTCTTTCCCTGCCGCAGCCGGTCGCTCGAAGCAACCTGCTGAAACTTTCCCGGTCAGTCGGAATCCAGTACAAGAAAGCACTCGCCGTTGCACAGGTCGGCCGTGCATTTTCCCAGGTGGCAGGCAACTTGGCCGATCTTTCGGTCATTGAAAGTAAGCTGATGGAAGCGCGGTGGGGCTATCGATTGGCGAAGGTTCACGTGTCTTTTCACACTTGCTTTGATGGCGGTGACAAGCGATCTTTGATACCGACGTTAGCTGCAAACAAGTCCATCTCGGTGGACGATGTCTTGCAGTACTGTCAAGATATGAAGCTGAACGTCAATAACAGCCTTTCTCTATACCTCACCTATCTGCTTCTGCCTTCATCTGATGCTATAGATGGTGCTTCGATTGTACCGTTTTCTGTAACTCGGCAGAGGGCAGAGGAAGCATGTCGTCACATCGAGCCCCAGCCTCTTGTTGACACCCTGGAGCAATTGTTGGAGAAAATGAGTTCGTATGATTACGAGCGACTGGAGTTCATCGTTGACCAGCTGCTGTTGACTCTGATGTCGTTCGGAGGGGAGCTGAACCAATCGTCGGGTCTGTCGATACTCGAGCGTGACAAGAATCTTTTCAAGTGTCTTCAGTCGTACGTCCGTGTGTCGGTCCCGGGTGAGGAAGAGTTGTTATTGGGGGGTGATGCTGCAAAAGGCCGACTTCCATTCCACACGCTCAGGATCAAGAATCAGCGATGGGCAGTAATCACGCCCGAACTAAACGCAGAGACTGTCGAGCTGTGGATTCCGATGGCTAAATTTCTACGCCTGCCCGCCGATCAGGTCTACACCACGGCAATACGAAACATCGTCCAGGCGCACATCAAGCAGCTGCCGGTGCCGGCACAAGCCGAGTGGTCAGAGGGAAGCATGGATCAGAATTTCATCGAAACCGTGCAGCAGCTGTTGTCCAAGGTTACCAACATGGAACTTGCTGTGGCCTGCGTCAGTTGGATCGCCCATCAGCTGCCCCCGGGAGCCGAGAAGGTGACTGCGTACAGCTGGTGTGTCAGCAAGTTAGAGGAGCAGTTAGACTCGTGTTCTCCTGAAATGAGGCCACAGACACAAGAACTGCTGAAAAAACATCAGTTTTCCAGCCGACAGATAGCCATTGAACAGGTTTGCAGTTATGTTTTGAATCTTTTCGTTAAATATTGGTCAATTTTTCAAGTTTTTACAGACGCTTTCTGTTGGAAATTTGCTGTAGTAGAGCAGTGGCAAGAACATTGCAAGCACATTGTGTTGTTGGACTAGACTACATAATAATCTTTAGTGAAAGCTATTATGGTTGTTTTACTGTAAGTTTCCTAGAAAAATCGAAAGATTTTGAATGTCTATCAGCATTTTGCAGTGATTTGCACATTTTGCTGTCTTGTTTTTTGGACACTTTGCATTATGTCAAGAACGTCCACTTTGCTTCAGCCGAAATATAAAGAATTCGGATTTGCTATTTGTTTTAATTTTTGGCATACAAAATGTTTTTTTATCAAATATTATATCAGGGTATGATTTGTCATTTTTTCGTTTGCTTCGTCGTTACCTATGTTGCTGCAGAGCATTAGTAACGGTGTGTGCTTTTGTGCAGTATAAATATCTGGTGATGTTATGTTGTATACATTTATACAAGGTGGGCCATGAAAAACCGGACCTGTTTGAGCGTTGATAACTCAGCGATGTTTACCCCTAGAAAGGCGTGTTATATGTCAAAAGTTTTAGAATGTTGTAGACAAAAAGGGCCGAACTTGCATAGCAAATCATTTAAATATTCTTTGCTTAATTTGCATAAATCTTCATTACCCCTAAAATTAGGCATTTGCATGCACTCCCATGTGCCCGAGTTCATTGAATTCAAAAACTTACTGCCAAAAAGCCCAGATTTAAATTCTGTGAATTATTCAGTGTGGGGGCATTGCAACACATAGCATGGTCACAAAATTTCAGTAACTGACCAGCTAAAATGTGTGCTAATCGAATGCTGGGCTCAGCTGATCCTGAACACATTGACTGCAGCGATCGATCAGCTGCCTAAAAGGACTGATGACGGTTATGAATGCAAAAGCTGGGCAACTGCCTATGTCGAATTTTATGTAAACTCAACGTATGTGTTAATGATTGTTGATATTTCACTGTATGCTGAATAAAAATCAAGTTGAATTCATGTGTTACTGCCAATTTAGCATGATTTTAGGGGTGGGGCAGATTTGTGTAAATCAAGCAAAGAATATTTAAATGCTGAGACTTGCAAGTTGTACACTTCTTCTGTATACAATTTCAAAACTTTTGGCATATTATGCGCTTTTCCATCAATAAACATCACTAAGTTATAAAACCTCAAATAGGCTATCCATGTTAAATTCATGTGTTACAGTCAAATTTGGCAGAATATCAGGGATGATGAATATTTATGCAAATTAGGCAAAAAATATTTAAATGCTTCACTATGCAAATTTGTTGTTAATTCTTTACAGCATTCTGAAACTTTTGACGTATCACAGGACTTTCTACCACTAACCATCGCTGAGTTATCAACGCTCAAACAGGTCCGGTTTTTTTGGCCCACCCTGTAGTTGTGTCTATGTTTTACAGGAAGAAACTGAAAGTGCGACCAATGTGTGATAGGGGTGCACCGTTTCCAGATCCAGGTCTGGCCAGATATCCAGTTTTTTTGTGGATTCGGCTTAGATGCTGATCATGCATCCACAGATTCAGTTCCGGCTGGATCTTGCATCTGAGCATCTGGCCTGGATTGGGGTTTGCATGGATCCAAAGTCTGTGGATCCACTCTTGATCCGGATCTGGGTCCGGCTGGATTGAAACGTTCTGGATTCGGTGCACCCCTACCGTGTGGTTTGTACTGTCTGTAAGGTATTCCCCCACCTTTTTTCATTTTTCAGTCCGTATAGTTTCTCCCACATGAATTTTAAGTTAAAGTGTTGATTGTTTGTTGAAGTCAGTGTTTAGCCACAAAGATTTGTTGCCACCAATTGGTGTCAGTTTTGCCAGGTTTACTTCTGCTAGGGCTTCGTCCCTGCAGACTTTGCCAGACAAGCTCACAGCGCTCCATGGACCCCCTGTGGCTGTATTTAAAGGGTCCTACTTTTAAGGGGATGGTGAAGGGAAGAGCAAAAGAGGAAAAGGGAGGCAAGGCAAAGGAAGGTGTAGGGGAAAAGGATATAGAGTTCCTGCCCCCCCCCACTTTGATGACTGTCGTTTGCCATATGCAGGTGCTACACACAAGTGGTCTAGCTGAGCCCAGTCTACTGGCTTTATCATCCGGACCGGCGCGGCTCATCTTTCGTCTGTACGAGCATCCGTCCGTCACCACCAGAGTCCGTCATTTCAATTACCTCATGTCGTCATCGTCGTCAGCTGCGGTGCTGGCCGGTCTGCCGGATATACACGCCGTGGTGGATCGCATTGCAGCCATCGGTTTGTTCGTTTTTTTTCTGTTGTTTACTGGTAGAATTGAAGTCCACTAGTCAGGGTTGCTAAAAATCTGGCTTTCTAAAAAATAAGCTCAACCTGGTAGTTTTTTGAGCTTTATTGGGTTTTTGGCATTTTTGGTTAAAGGCCAAAGTTCGGAAATTTTGCAGTTTTCGGTTGGTTGATCCACATCAGTTTCTGTTTTTTTTCACGGCATAAAATATACCAGTACTTGCAAATGTGTACGTTTGAATGTTCACCAAATATTTCATTATTAGTTAAAACTGTACACCACTTTTATCTGTTTAGTTTTTACCTTCATATAATAAGCAGTTTTAGTTAGATCAGTGTGCTGTGCAGGCAGTTACTAGACAGTCTGTATACGCCGGTTGTTATTTTGGTCGAACGTGAACGTAGTACAATTTCTGAATGGCAAAAAGTGTTGTGTTACATTTGTAGTTTTGGGGTTCATCCAGTGATCAAATGTAATTTTCATAACTAGAAATTGGGGCAGAACTCAACATGAGGCCACCTGGCACCATAAGTTTGATTGTCTTGGTTCACAGCTGCTTATTTGTCCAGCCATCGATTAGAAATAAGATAAGTATTTTTTTCATCTAAAACCTTGCAACGGATCTTGCTGAAATTTGCCTCAATTTCTTCCTAGTGCAGATTGTCTTTCCTCACAATTTTCGTCCTGTTCTGCCATTCGGTTGCAGAGAAGAAGAGTTTAATAAAAAATAAAAACAAAGTGGAATAAACCAAGCAAAAACATAAGCTTAAAAGTTAAAGGTAGTTATATAGCTCTTTATGGGCGTCCATTTCAGAGCTACGGAGCATCACCTGCCATATAGGATCACATAGTGTTACTTGCTGGCCAACACAGGTGAACGTGCCCCGCCTTAACCCCAGCCAGATAGGCAGGTACTCGAAGCAGTCACCCATCCAAGTACTAACCCAGCAGCCCGGCGTAGAGTTACTTCGTTGATCGGATGAAACACGCTACCGCTATGCCATGCCTATCATTACTATGTGTGGGCTTCCTAATTAACATGAATCATATCTCCCCTACAGGTTCGGTCAACACGTCGAAAGTTCGTCAGGCGCTACTGGACCAGTGGCTAGCGTCAAACGCCGGCATCAAGCAACTGGAATCAGCCGATGTCACCATGATTGGAGAGGACTCCATGCTGGCTGCCGGAGTGACTGGTTCAGTGGAGACTGGGGGTAGTTCAGATGATGTAGACCTGCTACGTGTGGTGTACTTGCTACAGCACCCTGGGACGTCATTTGAGAGCATGGTGCTCATGCTCATCAATTATCTAAGTGACACCAGCTTCGTCTCCGCATCTCAGCAGGTAATCTATCTTTTCATTCGCTTTTTTGAGCTTTTGAATTAGGTGAAGGAAATGGAGAGAAGGGATGGAGGGGGCGAAAGGAAGAGCCTGCTGATAGATAGGGTTGCCACAGGTCCTTCTAAGTCCTTGAATTAAAAGAATTTTTTTTGACCCGAAAAGTTTTTGAAACAAATAGGGCTCGATTAGTAATTGGATGGGTGGCTGACTGCGTGCAGGTAAACTGTCTCAGTATGAGGTCAGCCAGTTTGGTTTACTTAGCTTTTTAATCTCTGTGGGATGGTAAAATGGGCAACTGCTTTCGGGCTGAGTGGCTTGTGTAATAAATGACGATCGTAGTCACTATAGTTGTCAGTTTAGGCAGATCTTTGGCTCAAGCTGACTAACTTGTCGGCTGCTACTTATGCAGTCAGCAAATGAAACTGTTGAAGCTTTGCATTTTGTTTGTGTTTCTTTTCTTTTCTTCTTTTGAAATTTTGAGTAACTGATGTTCTGTTGCTATGGGCGGCCAGCTTGATAGGCATATATTGCTTCTCTGGCAGCCTGCCATTGTGTTATTGTGTTGTGCTATCTTAAGTTGGTTTGGCAAATAAATTCTCTCTCTCTCTCTGCAGCGGCACCATTGTTGTGGCTGATATTGTTTCTGTATTTTGGCAGTTTTGTAGTGTAACAGTTAGGTCGCGATGTGCCGTCGCAAGGTCATTGGTTTCACCTGGTTGGGTTGCTATCAAGTGGTTATTACTTAGATGGGTAACTGTCTGTAGACTGGTAAACCATCTCAGTATATAACCAACACCAAGGTCAACTCAGCCTTGCACCCCTTTGGGGTAGGTTAATCGAGTACCAGCTTGTCTGGTAATCTTCAACCTTTAGGCTTATATCACAAGCTGCCGCAAAATGAAGGAAGAGTCGTACCTTTTAAACCTTTAACTGTTTTAGGGATGAAATGTTTGATTGATTATCTGGCATATCCGCGGGTTCTGCTGTAGTACTGTAGCTGTTAGTTTAGGCGGATTTGTGGCTCAGGCTGATTGGCTTGTGCTGAAGGTCGCTGGCTTCTATGTTGTGCCTGTTACTGTTTCCAAATTCTAAGATAAAATGACTATAGGCTTAGTTTAGAAACATCTATTTTTCATTACGCCTAGCTCTAACTGAAAGCACCACTGTAGCTGTCCATGGCGCCTCTGAAGTCAATCCAACATAATGGTGCCATTCATGTTCCTTTATTATCATTCTTATTATTGCTGTTGTTATGTGTGTCAGATCCGCATTTTCCGGTGTCTGTTTTTGCTGACGGATGTTGCGACTGTCGAGCACATCTCAGCGCGTGGTGGTTGGACCGACGTCTTCACAAACCTCCTTTACTCGTCCGAGCTTCATAGACTCCGCATGTTTTCGTCATCATCCAGGGGACCATCGCTGGAGATCGTGGACAAGTCGGGGTTGGTTCGGTCGCTGTGCCGTTGCCGTGACGACTCGGCCGGGCGTGTCGCCGCCTGCCTCGCGGTCGATTTCCAACTCTCCAACCCTCAGCTCTGGACTGCGATCATCCGTCGGCTTTCTGCTGCAGCATCTGACCTGGAGGTCCTACTTCGTCCGTTGCCGTGCCGACGCAGCTGGGAGATCACCGAAGCAACGTACGGTCTGGTGACGTCATGGTTGAATAGAGACACGGTGGATCATGACGGAGCACTGCGGATCTGCGCGCTTCTTCAGCAGGGTCCAGCGTATATAGACCCGGAGGTCGTCCTCCGCTGTGTGAAGGAATTTGCCCACCACTCTCTGCCTCTCTGCGCTGTGTCCTGCGCCCTCATGTTGCCTCGTGACCTGAGCGTTGTTCAGCTGGTGGACGCGGTGCTGGCTGCAGGCTGTTCGGTTGATCCCGAGGTGGCGGCGCTGGTCAGAAGTGGACGCGTTTTGCCGGCCGCTCGCCGCATACAAGTGTTGTTCAATCGAAACTAGACATGGCTGATTGTTTTCGCATTGATTTTTCCCCATTGACTGGACCACTGCATCAAAGCTGTTGTGAACTGGTATTTCAAAGTGTTAAGTTTTATTCACTTTACAGGTTGAAGCTGGCGCTCCTTGAGCATTCATCGAGCACACATCAAGCAAGACAAGCTATGCCATTGTAGTCTGTATATACTTGAACAGCTTATATCGATAAGTTCTTGACGAATGCTTGTCGAGCCAACTTTCTTGCATGAATGCGATATTAGTCAAAGGAACATTGCTGAAAGAACTGAGTGTTCCATTTTGGCTGTTTTTTGCGTTATTCTTCAAATTGGTAGTAACACAGTCAATTTGGGCACAAGTTTGGCATTAATTTGGCAATAAATGATGGTTCTCAATGAATATCATAATTATATTATGCATTGTTGAAAATGTGGCATATTTTGACAGTGAACTGCATTGTTAAGTGTTTATTTTGAAACTGTCCAGTTGCTCATTTACATTCTACTTTATATGCGCCACCCACCCTTTAATTAGTTAAGAGACATTGCTGTGTTGATTTCATGTTTAGTCAAAAATATTGTTCACTACATTTCTTTAATAGTGTACGTAGTCTAGCTGAACTTTTGTTATTGTTTAGTTGTTTAGTTATTGAACTTTTTAACCTTTACTAGTATGTAAGAGTCACTAGTGGTGTCGGGGATTGATAAAGCTGACGGCTGGGAATTTGTGTTTTTTTAACAGAGGAGCTACGATTGCTCCAAATTGTGATTATGCCCCTAAATTTTCCCCTAAAATGTGGTGGATTTTTATCCCTTACATTTTACCTTTTTGGAAGAAAATCATTTACAAGAAAATTTTTCAATGTGCTAAAATTTAGGGGTAGAGGTGTCTGTACTCCACTTTCTGAATGATACCAATGATAGCTCAAAGATGTGTTTCGTTCATGCATTGAAAATAGTTTGCACTTATCGGCTGTCAATCACTTTTTTCTGTGCTCTTTAAGTGGTTAAATTGCTGTTTAATCAGTTATTAGTAGATGAATGTAAATTTCTGAGAATTAAGCAGCGTATAATAAATAGAGTGCTGCAGTTCTGTTGCTATTTTTTTTCTTGTTCCTGATTTAACTGTTTGATATTGGCAATTGGCACAATTGGAGTTGAAATTTCACACATCATTGTTTTTGTGAAGGATTTTCATTAACACTGCAAATAGCAAACAATGATGCTCAATGTCCAACTTTGAATTTATCTAAATTTACCTTAGAAGAACATAACATTTTGCATACGGTAGTTTATAGTCATAGCGTTTTTCGGCATTTTGAGCTAGTGACGGTTAAACCCAACTGAGACCAAGTCAGCCAGATGCCTGGCTCTATTAACAGCCAGCTTCTTCAGCCGACTGGGTCAGTATACTAGCAGTTCTGGTATCGGGGTGTCTTGGTCTACACAGAACTTGTCATGTCTTTCCTAGCGGTGGCTGTAACTATTGCCAGTACTCACTTTGCCATGCAGGCAGTTGGTCAAGGATGGCCAGGCTGAGTTGTTCTCGGTGGCCTGGTCGAATATGAAAACTGATTTTTCGAAGCAAACATGATACTGCAAACGTCCATTACACAACTTCAGTTTGCACATTTGCTACTCAGTGATTGCAATCCCGGGATTGAATTCTGAATCCCGGGATCTGGGATTAAGAAATTTGTAATCCTGGGATCCCATTTCAGGATTAGGCTTACACATTGGTCGTCATTTTGGTATCTACAGTGACTTATTTCAGGCATAAGATGTAGTATACGTCCTATTGAAAATGTATTTGAACTGTAGAGGGTGACAGAAACTGTCAAAATACAAATTACAGTGCACAGCAAGCTTTGAGCAAGGAGTAAAACTGTAGTGCACATAAAATATTTTAATCATCAGACAGCTAAAATTCTTATTTGTATCATTTAGCACGTGAAAAGTACAATTTTAGCTAATTTTTGTAATCTCGAAATCCCGGGATTGGTACGCTGCCAATCCCGGAATTCGGGATTGGTGAAAACGGCCGGATCTCGGGATTGCAATCCCTACTCATCATTTTTTATTTCAATATGTATTGCGACAAGTAATGGATAATAGTTTACTGAAGTGACCAAACTTTTCATCAACTTTTGTGGTACACCCCTTTAGGTAAATGGGTTTACCTTTACCTTTCCTACGGAGTGAATGACCGCAGAAGCAGCCACCCATTCAACTGAGGCCACTGAAATGGGTTAATTCAATAATAATAATAATAATAAATTTGGTGTATTGTATACTATTCTGCAGCCGTGCAGCCGCAGAAAGTCGCAACTACAAATTTCCAGAATGCAGACTACAATGCAGCCAGCTGTTGTCTACTGAAATGCAGCCGGGCACGTTTGTTTGGTCACGTTGGGCATGATGTGTCGTCTGTCTGTCTGTCTGTCCGTCGGCGGCAAGAGTTCCTTATCGGACCACTGTCAAAATCCGTTTTAATCATGTTTGATTGTTAGAAATGTATTTGTTATGTGATTAATATGATAATTATTGAATAATTAAAATTAATTAAAAGTAAATCCTTTTTCTAAAAACATCTTCTGTCCCTTAATATGGGAACAATCAAACAGTGGTCCAATTCGGAACTCCTTCCCTGTTGGCATCTGTAACACATGTATTGCGGCTAAACCGTACGTCGTAGGGGGTCGGCAATGGTACCATTGGAATGACTGAATATTGTGATAACGAGTTCTTATGAGCTGTCAATATAGTGCCAGCAGTTTGGCTGCAATTTTGAATGCAAAGTTGCTGCCTGCAGCTAATCGCCTATGTGCCAAATTATCGTGTATCATATTTTGTTGTTGATTTTAGCAGCGTCACCATAGTGTATAATGGTATATATGGGACTGTATTCAGTCTGGGAAATACCTCGTTCTTTCCAAAACCGGAAGTCAAATGCTGGCCTTCGGATAATAGGCTAGCCCGCCGAGCGACAGCTGGGCTTCTTGTCTGTCTTTCCTCTTAGACTGTGTTCAAGTCAAGTGATTGGAAGATTCATTTTGGCTTACAATAATGGTAATTGGCTACATTAATGGTGAGATAAACGTGAATGTTATGCGATTTTGTGCATTTTCGTGTGACCCAAATTCTGTTTTTTTAAATGACTAAACGAATCATTGCCAGCTGCTACCGTTGACCATGCTAGTGTGTATTTTTTTATTTCACAAGCAGTTAAGCAACGCAATTAAAATGAGGTGGTAGACGTATTAAAACACGGTGTTTCTTAAAAAGGGACCCCTTTTTGTTTTTCTCATAATTCACTCAAATGATGATCAATTTGCACAAAATTTTTACCAGTTATAGCGGATGAATTGCTAGTTCAAAATATTGCAACAAAATGTGGCAGTTAATTAAATATTCTTTGCTAGTCATGACGTAGTGCTGACATAATAATGTGTCACGGGTACAAGCTTGAGAGTCTCAACTGGTGCTGTCTATCGCTATTTTGCTCCAATGGTGAAAAATTTGGTTCGCTGATGACAAATTTTTGAAGTTTTATAGTTGCAGCCACAAAAACGTGCTAAGCGATCGCATTTACGTATCTGTGCGGATAGTTGGAATTTCACATGTTCGAGCAAGACAGTGCACTAGCACACCGAGCTTGCAAAATGGTTGCATTTTTGGATCACAAGAGGCTTGATTTCATTTCCCCATGTTGCTTAATAGTGCTGACACAATAAACATTTTTCATTAGCGAAGCAGATTAAGTTCACAATCGAAGCTGGGTAGCAACTGACAGCACCAATTGAGACTATCAACCTTGTACGTGTAACACATTATGACGTTAGCATTACGTCACGACTAACAAAAAAACAAAAGGGGTCCCTTTTTATGAAACACCGTGTAAATAATAATCACGTTATTACAAATTTTCGACGAAATGCTCTAGTGAAGAAAATGCAAATCGCATAATAGGGGCTCATACACTATCGCACCTAACAGTGTTAGAATTAGGGTTAGTGTTACACTAACCCTAACCCTAGGGAGTTACTGCAATAGTCTATCACTGTTAGGTGCGATAGTGTATGAGCCCCCGCATAATATTTGACGAATACATGGACACCAGCAAAAAGTGTACACGAAAAATGCAGGCCCGCTGCAAAATAGTCTCTGAAACCGAGCTGTGACCTACATGGTGCACGTGACCGGTTTCATCCAATCACCGGGCTTCGCCGCCGGCGCAGATTACATATTCATCATCATCAGCAGCATTCGGTGCATTACTCAAAATGCCGATCTTCGTGTTGACGAAATTGTCCTGTCTTTCACCAAACCGCACTGCATCTATTGTCTGCATAGTATCTATCAAATCGAGCTTTAAAGCAATTAACAGATGGCGCCATGACCTCATCTTCTGGCAGGGTATTCCATAGGTTTACTACTCTGTTGCTAAAGAAGTTCTGTCGTAAACTTTTTTTCGCCAATTTCAATAGCATCCCATCTGACTCTTCTATAAGCACGTGATGGCAAATCCATTGTCTGTAATCTTTCTTCATATGTCAATTTGGCTAAACCTGGAACCATTCGTGTCGCTCGATGTTGAACTCCCTCAATCAGTTCGCCATAAAATTTAATACACTTTTCTATGGCAACAAACAACGTCTGTTTCCGGTTGGTTTATTTACGTCTCGAAATTTTGTTAAAATTGTCGTTAAATGAATGAATTTTTTTTCAAAAGATAAATAGTTGCAAAGTACACGTGCGCATATTGGTACTATGTATTTCTGCGTAGTTTATCCATTTATTTTCACCTGCAACTTTTGCCTTATTTTGTATTTCACTTTCTCGATTGCACCTAATTCTTGAACCGACCGTTAAGTTAGTGCTAGCATGAGGTCGGCGATCTCGCCGTAAGCACCAGCAGAATTGCTAGGATGAGATCGTTGCAGATCGGGTCCCGTGATTTGTCAGCTTGGCTGTTTTGCCACTGGACGACGCTCCCTCTGTGCAATCTCATGCTAGGCAAGAGTTCTAGAATGAGACCGGCGATCGGGCGATGGTAAAGTGCGAGGCGCGAGGTGCGAAGAGGGCATAGTGCGAGAGAGCGTGCGAGGAATTCGTGCGAGGATCGGGGTAATTAGCGAGTCGGTGTGCGAGGCCGCGGTATTGTTCGTGTCAGACAGTGAAGTGGCGTTTTACAGCCGCACAGTTGCTGGCGATGTGTGGGAGACGGCGTGACCGGTTACGTAATATTTATTGCAAAAATATTCTACAATATGAAATTGCCGATCTCGTTCTAAAAAATAATGCTCATGCTCGTATGATATCGTCGTGGAATTTCAGGAGCTAACGTACCAGGTAACATACCAGGTGCGGCCGCGCCTGGACCAGTAGATGAATCTCCGGAGCTGGTTTGGCCATAGGGCTAAGCGGACCGGTTAGTCCATAAAGAAGCCCATCAGTCTTTCTTGTGTGCTCGAGACCATTATTGAAATAGTTCATACTGCTGGAGTCTATGACACTTTGCTGCAAACGGTTCCACCGATCAATCACTTTTGAGGAGAAGAAGAAACGTCTAATGTTCAGATGGCATCTGCATTTTGCAATCTTGGCAGTGTGTCCACGTGTTGTAACTGACGTACTGAGAGTAAAGAAATCGATGAACTTAGCTGAAGATAGTCCTTTGTACATCTTGAAAACTTGCAGCAAATCAGCTCTGTTCCTTCTCTCTTCCAAGGTCCACAAACCCAACTGCTGTTGCTATTCTTTCATCGTACGATAATTTCTTGAGGCCCAGAATAATTCTCGTAAACCGATGTTGGATTCTTTCCAACAAGAACTTGTCTTTTTCATAACATGGTGACCAGGCTGAAACACAGTACTGTAGGTGAGGCCAAACAAGAGATTTGTACAGCTTCACTAGGACACTGGCACTCTTAGAAGAGATGGTTCTTGAGATGAGACCAAACACTTTACTGACTTCAGCATATGCTAACTGACACTGTCTAGCTGGCTTCAAATTGTTACAAACAGGTCCTTCTCCTCTGTCACAACCTTGATTGCCTGATTCTCCATCTCATAGGTGTGCTGAGCGTTCCTGGCACCTAAGTGCATGACCACACACTTGATTGTATTGAATGGCATTTGCCGCACATAAGACCAGTCTAGCACTCTATGAAGATCCTGCTGAATACTTTCTCTATCTTTGTTGCTATTGGCTTTCCTGAGCATTTTAGTTTCATCTGCAAATTTCAATATTGTACTGACCAAGGCAGAATCCAGATCATTAATAAATATCAGAAACAAAACTGGGCCTGGAACAGACCCCTGTGGTACTCCGCTACTAACCATTCTCCAAGAAGATTTACCGCCACTGATGCAGACTCTTTGCTTTCTGCCACTGAGCCATTCTTTCACCTATGCCCAGACTTTACCTCCGATTCCATGGCTAGACAATTTATGTGGTAATCTGCAGTGTGGAACCTTGTCAGATGCTTTGGCAAAATCTGAGAATATGACGTCAACACTGTCATTATTATCCAGCTGATCAGTAACAAGGAACGTCAACAGATTATTTAGACAACAACCGCCTTTCCGGAAACCATGTTGTGAACTAACCAGTCCATGTCTGTTTAGATGATCGCTTGCAGAATCTTGCACAATCATTTTGTAGGGTTAGATCATTAATCACTGTGTAATATTCGCTCTAGCTTGAAATTTTGAAATAAGATCGGAATACTTTAGGCTAAGCCTATCATCATCCTAAGATCACCATCTCGATGCTGATAAGATCGCTGTCGAATTGCAAAATAATTGTAGCTAGCTCCAGAATCCAGATCAACATTCCCTGTGTAAGATTTCGTGCCAGTTAGAAGTTCTAGAATAAGATCCGTGATCTCAATAGGCCTATCACCATGCTTTGATCGTCGGCTTCGATCACTACGTTTTTCTGTCAGGCCTTCCTGAGGTGCGCGTTAAAAAAATTAACGCGCGTTAAAAAAATTAACGCATATGCGTAAATTTATTATTTTATTTCATTTAGTTAAATTCTGTGCAGCAAAAGTTCAGATATTCCATTAAACTGCGACAGGCATCACAGTAGGCTATTGTGACACAGGCACTACATTGTGGGCTTCATTCCAGTCACTCTGTCCATGTAGTCCACTGTCCACCTACAACGTCGGCAATAGGCCTATTGATAGTTACTTTTATTAAAGTTTATTAAGTTTTTAAATCTTTATTTATTCACCAATCACAAATGAACAGACAGACAGACAGGCATACAAACATACGCACAAAACTGACAAAAGACAGTAAGCAAGCAATTCGCGTAAGCGTAACCCAAAAGAGTCCATCACAAAATGATGGACTCTAGTAAGTAAATTTAATTTAATTTATAAAGCGCACAATGTCAGCGAGAACTCTCTGAATCTGAGGCGAAACTCACTGAATCTGATGCACAAGAGATGATATACAAAATAAAAATACTGTAATACTTAAATAGTAAATAGTCTAAATACGCTAAAAAATAAAAATTATATGTGTTTTAAAAACTTTTTTTTCATTTTTATAACTTTCTGTATTCTACAGGCGGGTCCCATAAACGTCTCGGGCCCGGGGTAATTTACCTCCTACTCTCCATCTCGAGGGGACTGGGTGCGTTAATTTACGCGTTAATTAATGCATTAAAAAAATTAACGCACTGCGTTAAAGCATTAAAAAAATTAACGCCTTGACAGCTCTAGTTTATAGGCTAGTTAGGGCTTTTAAACATTAAGCAGTATCAGCAAACTGTTGACAGTCGTCGCCCACTGTGCATGCGCCTTAACATTATTACGCTGGAGGGGTGATGACAGCTAATGGAACAGCCGATCTCAAGCTAGCAATATGACTACATTGAGATCAATGATCTCATCCTAGAATTTATGGATCGTTAATGACAGTCGTGTCTTTACCATGTCTTGTGGTCGATTTTTTCCTGTCTTCTGCGAATTACAAAGGTAAAGGTAGAAATATGGTTTTATTTTATGCAAATAAAATAGTGTGGTAAATTGCGTACTAAAATTTATGTACAATTTTATTGAAAATACTTTTCCAGCTGATTTGTAGTCTGATTCTGCTGCATCCTATCATCTGTCTTGTTTTGTGATCTAGTTTTGAACATGTTTTGCAACAATTATGTGTGTGCAGAGGATCACAAGTTTTCGTTTGTTACAACAGATTGTTGTTCTGTTCATTCAGCTTCATCTCCCATCAAATATTGAATCACTCCATCTAACAGCGAGTTATAATGAGTCAAGGTAAAATGAGTTACCTTTATTTTGTCTTTATGAAAGTTAATATTTTTGTGTTGTAACCAAGACAAATGAATGGAATGTGCGTCACAATTGTGTATTCGTTGCTGTGCTGGTTATGACATAATGGATGGTGATTATGCTATACGCTTGTTATTGTTACTTTGTCGGTGGAAGTTAGCAGAATGCACACAGATCTTGAATACTCATAGTCGTGGAAACTCATGGAATTTAAAGTTCAAATTTTTTAGGCCTGGAGAGTCATGGAATGTGGCCTAGATGCTAGAAAGTCATATGGAAAATTGTGGAATGTCATGAAAGATAAGAGCAACTGGTTGCTGCAGTTTTGGCATGTCTAATGTTTTTTTGTCTTTACATGCGTTATTATTTTTTATACTGCTGGTAGTAAAGGTTCTCAGGAGTTAAAAACAAAAGTTGAAAACAAAAGCTAAGTTGCTGGAGTGGCACTAGTCCAGTTTGGTAGAAACTGTAAAGGTTCATTTGAAGGCTACCGAATTGTAGCACTGGACCGCCAAAGAGACTTGCTGAAATAAGTATTATTATTATTAATGAGGAACAGATTAAAATGACATTGTCAAATCAAACGACGTTGCAGGGGCACTGTACAGTGTACATAAATTATGCTAAGTATGTTGTGAGCACTAGGCTAATAAGTGTAAGACTGTCGGTAGAAGGTCACGAGTCAGTCCAGAAATGACTGGCGAAAAAGATGCACTTTTGTCTCTCGCCGAAACTGCAGCAGTACATTGGTGGCTCTTGTCGCAGGCGGCAGACTGTTCTAAGCTCGAGCTGCTGCCACTGGAAATGCCTGGTCCTCGATGTACTGCTAGACTAAAGGTTAAAGGTCGCATATAGCTCCTAATGAGCGAACCCATCTCAGAGCTACGGAGCGTCACTTGTCATATGGGATCACACAGTGTTACCTGCCA
>Ga0209367_1000698_pt1 | contig 36319 bp, 24 predicted proteins | sample WorMetLIZISLAND2_FD_187412 | JGI IMG/M metagenome (GOLD analysis project Ga0209367, IMG submission 187412) | Marine gutless worms symbiont microbial communities from Max Planck institute for Marine Microbiology, Germany - Olavius geniculatus... ... | reverse complement strand
CCTATCTCCCGGCTGCTGGCGGTAATCACGAGCCGCAAACGACGATGATCCATAACTACAAAATTCCACAGTACAATCGTCATGTCTTCCTGAGGTAAAACAGCCAAATTATCGGGCAAGCTTGGCACATTTTGGGAAAAATCTGCTCCAGCAAAACTTAAGGCCAGATATTCGGATTTACAGCCATTATTATTATTATTACTATTATTATTATTAGTTATGCAGTGTTCACTTCTGTCAGTTCTCTCATGTTGCTGATCTTGCAACATTAAGGACATCAAAGAAACCTGTTACATCAACTTCCAAAAGTTCTACCTTTGGAACAAGGGCTGTTACAGATTAAATTTTTCAAATCAATTAACTTCCAAAAATTAATTATTTTTTGTAATCAAGGAAGACCGCAATAACTGCAGAATTCAGCTACTAATTGCAGTTATTCTTTGCAAAGTAGGGCAAAATCGAAAAAGTGATGATGATGCAGTAGTTTACACAAACTGTGTAGTCACAGCTCGCAAAGTGCAGATTGATAAACTAACACTGGGCCCTGTACAAGTAAAAATCTTCATGCAGAACAAAAATTAGACTACAAACATTGATCATTGGTCATTCCAGGCTGTAAAAGTCCAAATTTTAGCACAAACCTACCAGAAAGACAGCAGACAGCTGCAACTAATTGTTGAAAACAAATGAAATGGACCAGAATAGTAGTAATGACAGGTGATAACCGTTTATTGGGTGGTCTTCTTGAGCCCCCAGACCCACTGTAACGTGATTCATAGGCCAGGGACTCCAGCCACGAAGGAACTTCCTGCTTTGCTTCTTCCAGAATCTCAACCAAGTCCTTGACGATGTTCTTGTTCTTGTCGTTGAAGAACGACGTCGCAAGCCCTGACAGCAATTCGCCAGCATTCAAAGTACAGCACAAGAATGCTAGCCTTTAAAATCAGTCATTCAATCAATCGATCAGATCTGTTTTAATAGCACGGCTACTTCAAGATAAAATGTGCAGCCTTGAATCATGATGTCCGGGTATGGTTATATTTTCCGATGTTCTACTAACTGTTTAATTGTCATTAGTCTTTGTAACCGACTGTTTTCACAATTTTATGACGTTGCATATTAACCATGTTATGCTTTGCATCATATGTTTTCAACCAACCGTGGCTTATCGCTTCAATTCCATTAAATCTTGTCATATCTGAAAGCACTGAAACTACAACTGGTGCCAATGCAATAAAACTCACCGAGATTGCCTACTCGTCCCGTACGTCCAATTCTGTGCACGTATTCTTCAATGTCTCCGGGCAAGTCAAAGTTGATGACATGCTTCACGTGTGGTATGTCAAGACCTCGTGCTGCCACCTGCCACCAGAAACAAAGGAACATAGTTGCACCTACATCATACATAAACTTTTTCATAATCTCTTGACTGCCACATGGCAGATATTTCCGCGCCTGCAGTATATTGCCGGCACCACATGCCGTATACATCCAGCACTATGCCTATAGAATGCATTGACGCCTGGCTCTAGGAATATTTCATGCTTGACATACTAGTTATATTGGCTGATGCTCAGCGTGCATTGGGCTACTTTTGAAAAACCTCTTGGTCACATGCACAGCAACATTATTGTTTACAGTATAGTTGTGAACAACTACTAGGTCAACAACTAGTAGACCTACTACCTGGTACTACAACTGCTACAACAGCTACTACGACAACAACTACAGCAACACCAAGTACTACTGCAAAAAGCTACTACTATAGCAGTTACTACACAAATATGACTACTACTACAATTACTGCTACTTTAGTTGCTACAATGACAAATATTACAACAATTATTCCGTACTACTGCAACTACAACAACAAAACCTATTACTACAGCATCTAGTAGTTTTACAACTGCTACTACAGTAGACTTTGCAATTACTACTACAACTAGGAATACTACAACTACAAAATACAACTACAACAACCCCTACTGTGGCGGCGGGAATTTCTATGGGCTGGCAGTTAAGAGGTTAATCAAGCTGTCGGACTGACAACAAAAAGGGCATCCAGCCAATGAGGAGTCCTGCTACAACTTCCAAAGGTTCAAGATTACGGCCCTGCTAACCTACAATAACTGTGGCAAAACTGGCTTGTTAATGTTAACACACTCAGTGCCATGGTTACTACCTATATATTTAAAAGAGGGATGTAGCAGTTTGGACTGCGATTGGCTGTGACATCATATAGATGTTGTCAACATGGTGACGCATCATCATCTTTATAGCTAGCGTTAACGCTGCAGCGTAGTACGCTGCATGCAGTGCTGTGTATCGAGGTCGCATGCCAATAATATGGCAAAGATCAAGCAGACGGGGTGCGTAGCGATCTGTCCGCTTGTACCTCTTAAAATAAGGGCTGATGAAGGCCATGCTCGGGTCCATGAACTTGGGTCCATCGGTATTTTAGTATTTTTACTATAACTTTGTTAAACGTGGTACATTGACTAAAAATACCGATGGACACAAGTTCGCGGACCCGAGAACGGCCGCCATCAGTCCTTATATTAAGATGTCTATGCATGGTTAAGACATCTCGCGGGCCAGAAACAAGTCACTTCATTGTACCGACAAATAAATGCAGTGAATCAGCAGCCCCAGGCATTATTTGCACTCTGGCATTAAATGTGTTAGAGAGAAAAGAAAAAAGCAGCAGTAGACCGGTGTTATCAAAACTCAAAAGATTAGTAACTCATTAACTATACTCACAGCCAGACACGTCCTCACAACCACTGCAGTGAATACTGACCAGCTAATGCTAAAAACGGCCATTAAAAAGTTATGCATTTAAAAAAGCAAGCTAGTTAATTGTACTGAACAGTTCATACATAATACACCACATCCTTTCAGTCACAATTAACCATTTGTGTTTACACAGACATTTATTGATGCTGAATATAATGACCAAAAATGATTGTTGTCCATAATCATCCACTACTATCCACAAAGACACAGCATCATATCATATACGCTGTGTCCACAAAAAATGGCTTCACTAAACATTTTGCAATAACAGGTATAAACCTGCATTGATTTAAATAAAATTTCACATGCATAAAACATCAATTCATTCTGAATACTATATGGTAGTTTCACAGAAATCTACCTTGTCTTTGCGGACGTATCAAATTTTAAATAACACTGCCGAACGCGAAGAGTTTTCAAATGCAGCTAATATCAATCGTGTGTAGTAAGCACTTCACACAAGCAAGAGACCAGTTTCTTCCTTGTGAATTCAGATACTAATTTTTAGCACTGTATCGTTTATCAATTCTGAATATTTTCATTAAACATCGATTATCTCTTAACGTGATTGTGTTTGTTTATCAACAAAAAATGACGTTACAGATGACGACATCTGTAACATCACTTTGAAAGAAGTGAAATTTTCTTGAACGAAACAACAGATTCCCAACATATTTTGCGATGGCGACTCAAATAGATGTCACATTGTAGGAGAAAAAATTTAATGCAATCAGTGAGGTACCTGTTATTGCTAAATGTTTGAAGGGGGCCACTTTTTGTGAACACAGTGTAGAATACTCACAGCAGTTGCAACAAGGATTGGAGATCTGCCGTTGCGGAAATCACGAAGAGCCTCCTCGCGCTCACCCTGTGTTCTATCGCCATGAATGCTATTGGATGGGTAGCCAGACTTGTACAAAAAGTATTCCAGAGCATCGGCTCCCTTCTTTGTCTCCACGAACACCAGTGTTAAAGCATCGGGACCTTGGCAACACATCATGTATTAGTTTATAATACTATCCATGCCGTATGACTTACCTATCAGCATCAGCCATATTCTACGTCCAGCCTATCCAATGTCTAGTTCCCGCTCACCCATATGCTCCACCTCTGTCTATGCAGTGAGTGAATAGGGTTTAACATCCCACCCGACACAACACAATTTTCTGATCATGCTATCTGTTGCAATGCCCCCACACTGAATAATTCACAGAATTTAAATCTGGACTTTTTGGCAGTAAGTTTTTGAATTCAATGAACTCGGGCACATGGGAGTGCATGACAATGCCTAATTTCAGGGTAATGAAGACTTATGCAAATCAGGCAAAGAATATTTAAATGATTTGCTATGCAAGTTCGGCCCTCTTTGTCTACAACATTCTAAAACTTTTGACATATCGCACACCTTTCTACGGGTAACCATTGCTGAGTTATCAACGCTCAAACAGGTCCGGTTTTTTATGGCCCACCCTGTATATTAAAATGGTAAGTCATGCTATTTTTCAACCACATCAAAGTGCCCAAAGGCAATATATCCACAACGCCATAAATATGCGTTAGAACAGTAACAAGCAGAAAACTGATTCTACTTACTGACGGCATTGAGAAGATCAAGCAGAAATGATCGTTTGTCCTCCTCCTCAACCCAGACCACCTTCTGAGTAATGTTTTCACTCGTACTACCAACCCGGCCGACAGCAAGAAATATGTAGTCATGTAGGAAGTCTTTCGCCAACATCTGCACATGACAAGTTTCAGCCACGGGTTGTTGTTCTGCACAATTTCGCTGTCTCAAAAATTACTCTGGCTGGGTTAAGCCAAAGTTATTGAAATTTGAGCTAATGATCATGAGACGCGTGAAAGCCTATAGCAGTTCCTGTTCGCAATTCATTCTTGGAATGTGCGCTGCAGCCGAAGATCGCAAAAGTCAATAAAACCCTTTATTTTGGAAGTTCAGGGTCTTTCAAAGTCATTGACGTTGATACAACTAAAAAGGTCGTCACTAGTGCTTGTTGTGATAGGCAGCATGCCCATGGTGATCTGCAACCGATTTCTTGAAAAACTGGCCAACAATGGTAAAATAACGACTTTTACGGGTTATACAGGGTACCGCTCTTTGATGCCCTCATGCATAGGTTTCCTTAAACCTAGAAAATCGAGACTCGGACCCTTGAAATTTACGTTCAATGTTGAAAATTTCATATGCAGCTTGTCCTAGTCTATCTCAACTGATTTCAGTGCAATTTGCTCGACTTAAAATTGCTAATTTTCCCTACCCCCTCTCATTTAGCACTCCTGCTCAAGGTGACCCCTTTACTGATCCTGAAACTAAAGTCTTCCAGACAGTCGATGGTGAAGATTTGGTGATCGTAGCTTGCACCGTTTTTGACTGATCCACCCGCGTGTGACAGACGAGTGGACAGACAAAACTGCAATGGCTAAGACGTGCTAAACCCACGCTAAAACAGTAGCTGCTTTCGCACGTAAAACTGATTAAATCGTGTGTATAGCTGTTTGTGGGAAGCTATAGAGTGTCACCTCTTACATGGGGTTACCCTCCAGACACACGAACCCTGCGTTAATCCCAGCCAGGCAGGCAGTACTCAATTTGTCAATCCCAGAGGGTTGGAAGGCTGATTAAACCTGGCAAGTTGTTAAGCCAAGCTTAGTGGCAGTCAACAACCAGACCACCACCACTGTCCACCAGTCCACTACTACTAACTGCTTCTGTTATCTCCGCCAAGATGAACATAGTGAACATTGGGGAAATTAAGAGATTAGTCATTCTGTCCTTCTGTCCATCGTTGTGTGTGTGTACACGATGACTCATAATGGCAATGACATCATTGCACCAACAGCGCAATCAGCAATGCTGGCTATTACTTTTCCTTCCCTTTCCCCTTCCGCAAAGCAGCTCTTTTTTTCTCCCTTCCCTTTCCTTGTCGTAGGGAGCAGTTGCAGTTGTAGTATTAGTAGTAGTAGTAATGTTTAAATCACTTCACTTGGCAGAGATATGCACTCTCACAAGCGCCTGCTAGTTTAACCAGCAGACATTTCTAGAGTTATTCCCAGTTAGGCCAAAACCGCAAGATATTGACTCTGGGATTGATAAAGCAGGTTTTTACACAGGCTGAGTTATCTACCACTTGCCCAACCACCAAGTCAAATCATGGAAGAAAGCTTGAAACACTAATATCAACAAATATAAACAATATTACAGAATGAAAAATGAGGCATAAATTACACCAAAAACAACCAAACCAAATATCTCTAATAACATACATTTCACTACATGAAACACACTGCATTGCAGACTCTTACAACTTGACAAAAAATATCCCGCAATCTTTTTGCACCGTATTTCAGAATGGGTACGAGTTAAAAAGCTAAAAACGCAGCCAATGTTACCATACTTGGATCTCTTTAGGAAATGTAGCACTGAACATCAGGGTCTGACGGTCTCCAGCCGGTGGCATGTTATCTCGCTCCACAATACGACGAATCTGAGGTTCAAATCCCATGTCAAGCATACGATCTGCCTCGTCCAATACAAGGAATCTGCAACCAACATTCATGCACCATCTCCATGCATTGTACAATTCTTCTTTATGATGAAACTGGCCAACAAAATCTGTTGTGCGACATGCAAAAGCATCTTATTTTTCTTACAGTTTTTGATTTTATCGTCTGAAACAAAACACGTATTTCTAACAATAAAATCAGTCGATTCTTTTCTGCATGCCAAGCTGAGGTTGGTCACTAGTACGATATCCCATGAAGCAATGGTGAGCAAACCCTTGCTTAGGAATTGGATTCATCCATATAAATGTTATTTTTAACCATTTATGTACTTATTTATCTTTACTCAGTTATTCTATCAATTGGGATGCAAATAGATAAATACAGCTGTCATCTTCATGATTTGCTAAGTACTGTTGTTGTAAAGTGTACTTGTACTTGTTAAGCTGATGCCATAAGATGCTATGCAAATATAAACAACAAAATCAGCTGCAAGACACGGTTTAATGATTTTGTCGGCAGATTTTATTGGACAACTAAACCGCACCCAGAAAAATTGTGTGATTTTGTCAATCTGGCTTTGCATTCCGAATTCAAGTGCAGCAACAAGATCACCAGCTGTCTGACAGGCAGTTAGAAAATGTTACCTGACATTCTCCACTCCGACGCGTCCTCTCTCCATCATGTCCACCAATCGGCCAGGCGTGGCAACCAGCAAGTGGCAGCCACGCGCCAAGTCACGAATCTGACCACCGATGTCAGCCCCACCGTACACCACGCATGCACGTATCAGCGAGCGATAGGAAAACTGCACATACAAACATGTGCATAAATACATTCCTATCAGGTAAGTAAGTAAGTAAGTAAGATTGTTTAGAAGGCGCAATTTAACAATAGCCACTACATTTTTTACCCTTGTTGTCTCAAAATGCCTCAAAAGGAATGACATAACAAATATCCTTCGATCAATTCAATACTGCATACGCTATTCCCCCTCCAAAAAAAATACCCGACACAATTTGACATGTTTCAGACCTTTCTAGCCTCGTCATAGATCTGCGACGCCAGTTCGCGTGTTGGTGCGAGGACCAGCGCAATCGGCATCTGTCGATCATGCCTCTCATGTCGTCCTCTCCCCTGCATTCACCAACCACACATCGACAACACAATACGCCCATTAAATACGTACAAGTACCAGCTACCAATTCGGATGTTTTGAACTTTGACAATTATAGCCATTCAGTATGAGTGTGTATGCAGAGTTCACTACTACTAATGCATCTACGTACTCTCATCTACATAGAAACAACTATATTCTTACAACAGCAAGAACTCAAATCAAACAATGATTAACTAACTTGGTGCTTTTCTTAACAACCTGCACATAGTATAGCCTATATAGCCTATCCAATGTCCTCTTCAAGCTATTCACTCATCAGCATTAAAAAAATTACCTTGGCTTTTGTGAGTTTTTACACAATTGGTGCATGGCAATGCGACCCTGAAGTGGGCTTGTGGCCCTTGACTCTGACTTATATACTTTTTTAGTTTCTACTAAACCAGTTTATCCTTTACTAAAAATTCTACTAAAAATCTAGGGATATAAAATGAAAAAAAATGTGCACAGTGCAGCATAAACAAATCGACGAAAAGCTAATTTAATACCACAAGCAAATTCAATCAGCTAATCTGTTTAATTTGATATGCATCTCTATCTTAATCGCTGTAGAGCATCCAACTAAAATTCAAATTCTATAAGAAAGCAAAATTAAAGCATTCAATGACAATAAAAAATTCAGTGTCAGTGGGCAAATGTGCTGCCATCTGCATTTCAGTTTCAGAAACAATCTGCAGTTCACAAAGGACCGAATGACAACTGCTCAAGATATTAAATATTCGTAGCATACCGCATTCTGTGCCATCAGTTCACGTCCTCTGGTGCAGATCTGACTCAAGATTGGAACCATGAAAGCAGCTGTCTTGCCAGAACCTGCAGCAACAAAGCAAATGATATCATCAAAGTTCTACACAATGACAAAATAACAAAGCCTCAGCTTATGCCACATCTCCAATAGTAAAGAATCATAAGGTACGTGACATTTGGGCACCGCCATTTTGGCGCTCTGCTGCTTTAGTGTCGTCTCTGTCTCTCTATCTTATGTAGTCATTGTTCTCCATATGAATTAATGTATGTTTATTGCTTCACATGATAAATTCAACTACTTGAGTGTTTACTAATGTAGGCGTTGTACATTCTGTACGCTGTGGGTGAAGGGAAAGTAAAATCGGGAAGGGAAAAGGGAAGGGGAAGAAAAAGAAGGGAAGGAAAAAGGGAGGAGAAGGGAAAGGGAAAGAAAAGTGGAAGGTAGAAGAAAGATAGCTTAAGAAAAGCTGGAAGCACGGATGCATGCACGCACGCACGGACACTCAGGTGATTTTACACTCTGTCCAATGCTATGCATTGCATTGGACAGACAACTAGTTCATTGTACGTTAACAGCAATGACGCGACACAGTGCCGAAACGGCGGCGCCTAAACAGCGACGCCCAAAGGGTGAGCACCGAAGCGGTCGCGCCCAAACGGCGGCACCTAAATGTCCTCCTTCGAGAATCATAGACAACCCAGAACATATGCACAAAAAATCTGCATCAAAACCAACCAAAATCAAATCACTTCCTTCTTGGGACACGCTCAACCCTGCAAAGAATTAATTAAATACTATCCTGAAATTTCTGAGTTATCTTGCATACACATGGGCAGACCCGAAAGCATACCTCTTCATCAGATATCAGAAGAAATAAAGGCTAATGCCTAGTAATGATCAATGTCCGATAATGAGAACACATTAACAGAGCACGCTCGGTCAGATACCCGTCTGTGCACATGCCATCAGATCTCTCTTAGCCAGCACGACCGGAATGGAATACTTCTGAACCGGCGTCGGTTTGCCGTACTTGCACAGAGCGACGTTATTTTCAATAATCTCACCCAGCTCAACGTCAGAGAACTGCACACGTTCAACAACACAGGTGAGAGCAAACAAATAAAATGAAAAATGGGGCAGTCCATCCAGACCATTTCGGCAAAAATGTCATGCCATGAAAACACGCCACATTATGCTACAAATTTTCAAAAATATGGAGAAAAAGAGATCAAACTGTGAAAACAAAAAATCACGTAAGACTAGTCATTATTGTCAATAATTATTTCAAATTCCACGTGCAAATCAGTGCAATATGACAATTCTGCTGAAACAGTGATTCACTGATACATACTGATACATAAGCAATCAGCATTCAGTCCCCCATGTACTAACAACAACAGGAGATATTGAAAGATGTTACACTTTTGGCCACCATCACAACAAAAACCAATTAATCATTTTAATTTAAAGTTTCAGAAGTAGCTCAGTTCTTTTCATACACAAATAAAGTTTTTGTTAATAACAATTATCTGTCAATGTTGCAAACAACAGACTTTGACAACCTACTTTTTCCACAAAGCTCGTGGTATTTTAGACCGATTTTTATTCACTTTTTTGAAAGAATCCAAATGAAAAATAGGACAGGCATCAACATCCAACTCTGCTACATACCAAAGTTTCACCTTCAGATCGATCACATATCCCGAAATAAACATCATTACTAAACGAAAGCTAAAGCTAAGGTTCTTGTTATTTATAAGCTACAAAGCTTAGTGCTTACATGACTTCAGACATATCACCAATCTTGGTAGTGGCAGCTGATTGGCATGAGCTAACGATACAGCAGCGCACCATGCACTAAGTATGCAACCATCCACTGCCCAACCCAGCAAATATTTAAACCTGTGGAGCAGTCAGCCCAATCACTAGGCCTCCACCACCCAACAGCCCATAATCCACTGCTCATTTTCCATCTGGCTAAGGTGTGGAGACTGAGTTGACTGACTGAAGCACACATTAGGTTAGCAATCATCCAACTAATCACCCAATGAACCAATCAGCTTAAATGACACTACAGAAGAGCCTCAGCTCGGCTGGGGATAAAACAAACAACAGAACTGCTTACATCAGTAATACACTGTGGACAGTCATAGCCGGTAGCCTCTACCGGAATGTCCTCGTATTTGTCAAAGTTGATGCCAGTGTTACAACTTCCAAACAACTCGCTGTCAAAGTCACATCATACACAATGCTTTAACCATTCTGTCATTCCTTACCAAAAATATGTCTCAACAAAATCCTAACCGGTGCTCCGGCATACTATATATCCTGTTAACCCAACATAAATCAATAAATGAAAAGATCCCACATAAACATTTGAGCTTGCAAGTTTTGTGTTAACAAACGACAATTATGAGTCATACAAATTATTGAAATGCTAAATATGTTTAGTAAAAATACAGCCATACTGAATGACGTTAGCGCTTTATGCAGACTTTGTTACATATCTCATCAGTGATTTTAACACTATTCTCAAATGATTTTCCAGCAGTCTTGATAACTGTTATTTACAGGCAAAACCTGCAGGTTTAATACATTATTTGACAAAAAGCTACAAAGCTACAACATTCAGTCTTCCTTTAACAAGTCAACTTTTCTGCAGTTAACTCCAGATTAATCTGAAACCCGCAAAAAAAATTTTCAGTAATAACGTAAGAGTATCACAAACTTAACAGACGTGGATGTAGCCCTCCTGAGACAGACCCAACCAGCAGTTTATTTGCACAGAATGGTTTAAACATCAGCAGAAAAATGAATACGGATAATCACGGCCATTATCTCTGTATCCAACATGACGTGTTTATCTAGGAAAGCCACATGACGCCTTTTTAACATAGAGTACTATGAAAGGTGTCAACACTGTCAAGTCAAGTTGCTGTGCTGTTGTCGATGACGTTGGCGACCATGTGCTGCCAGAGCAGTCTGTCCTTTGAAGAACTCATGAGATGTGCTGGGCTCATTTTCTCCTTCCATCATTCGCCTAAGCTGTCCAGATACTTCAGCCTCTGACGCCCTCTCACTTTCCTCCCATCTATCCATTCCGTAACTACTAAATTCTTCAGACCATGTTTTCTAAACACGTGCCTCAAGAAAGCTAGTTGCCGTTGACGTATTCTTTTTCATTTGTCTACGATGTACCTCTGCCTCTGTAAATACTTCCTCATTACTCTTCTATGCAAGGTAAATTGTTATCATCATCAATTACACCATGTCCCAAAATCAGCGGCCCCCTTTGCTTCAAACATACCTTATTTTGTTTGTAGTTCGTGAATTTCAACGACATCATACACTGCACTATCACAACATTACTTACCGCCACAGCTATTATGACGTCCGTATCTTACCGTGTTTGCTCAGTGTAACAGCATTATGACGTCAGAGTTTGTTTACATTACGGTTACGTTCAATGCATTGTTATTGGCAAAAGGATCAAGCAGCATCATACCCGCCTTAGACTAAAAGCTTGCATCGAGGCCAAAGGTGGCCACTTTGAGCTCAAACTTTAAAGACTAGTTCAGAATGATTGTACCCATGATTGTTTCAAATTTTGTAACTATCTGTCATGTATGATTGACTTTACGCTAACTTATCTGCAGGGGGAGTGTGCTAATTTTGGGACACGGTATATTGATTGCAAAAGTCCAAGTGTCAGTGGTTGCTTACTGCTCAGTTCTTTCATTGCGTGGGAGAGGCTTAGACCAGTCGACATTATCGTCTTCCCTCAGCCGACCCCAACGACTATCATTGCCGGTCCTTTCCTCACCACGCCCACCTGATCTGCCCCATCGGCCACCGCCGCCACCACCACCGCCTCGTCGGTCGTCACGACGGTCATCTTCCAGAGCGTCCCAGCGCGTTGGACCACGTCGCATGTCGTCCGACGGAGGACCAAAGTCACCATCCCTCCCTCCTCCATATCTGCTGTTGCCGCGATCATTGCGACTGTCAACAACAACCAACAATATCCACTAACAAACACAGAATACAGAACACTAGGTGCCAAAGTATTCTGTATATCGTGTTTCAACAGAACTGCTTCAGTGCAAGCAAAATTACCAAATGTTGACAAACCATATAAATGAAAATTGAAAACGTATTCCTGTTAAATTGTTTCAATTATTCCACAGATATGCAGTTTTTATACACAAAACACTGGAGTGTAATGACACAAAATTTCCCCCACTATAAACTGGTCCACATCTAAAAGCATCAAAAATCATTTACATAAAAATATGACACTTTTAATAATTAATTATTATTATTGTCATTAATGAGGAACAGATTAAAGCGACACTGTCACATCAAACGATGTTGCAGAGGCACTGTACATAAATTATGCTAAGTATGTTGTGAGCACTAGCTAATAAGTGTAAGATTGTCGATAGCAGGTAACGAGTCAGTCCAGAAACAACTGGCGAAAGAATTAATACTTAATCTCAACTATTTACACACAATCCACGATTAAATGGTAGATAGTAGTGTATACCTATAACTTTTTATTCGAAAACATTATTCAAGAATACTACCCTGGTACACAGATTCATTAGAGTAACATTGAGAGATAACAATTTAGACATACCGAGAATCAGCAGGCCGATCATCCCAGCGACTAGAACCAAAGTTAGCAGACCTGGGACCACCATCACGACTGTCAGACCATCGTGCCGGCCCAGCAGGTCCATTGTCTACACTCTCTCTGTCATACGCTCCACTCCTACCACCCCTACGGCACACACAACATAATTCATACTGATAATATCGTACCAAATAGTCTTGGATGACCACTGCGACATTTCAAGCATTATCAAATGACAGCAGCAATTTGCCAGTAAATGACTAAAACCTGCAAAAGTAATGGGTTACCATGGTCCACAAGCTAGACCCAAAAATGACTCGGTCAAATGGGCCGGACCAAAAAATCAACATATTACACTCTAATCGATGAAGACTGTGACATAAATGTTAGATCAGACACAAAAATGTCAGAAAAAAATAAACTAACAACTTTACGAGGGTCATGGAAATAGTTACCAGCCTCGACATGTTAGACAATAATATTTTCTACAATCTACACATCAGTTAAACTTAGCAATGACGTCATGTCCACAAAAGACTCATCAGAGTTTGTAAAGGATGTACATTTCACTGGAAACTTTTGGGATGACCCTCACCGTCATATAGTCAAAAAGAAAAAGACTGATGTAAGCTGTGACTGCAGATGTTTTAACCTGGAGTTTTGGCTGCCACCACCGCTACGACCCTGACTGTACCTCGAGTCCCTAGAGTCGTACTGATCAGGAGAACCGCCACGCGGTCTTCTGCTAAACTCTGCTCAAATTACAGCAAACATCCTCGTAACCAGAAAACTATGACAGCTTAACAACATATTGTATGCGAACTTGACCACTGACCTTTTGAATTAAATGTTAGCACAATAGTTACTTGAGACATCAGCCAAGGAATGCTCACACCAACTATGGTTTTCCTACAGTGATTATTTTATTATGAGCCTGTAAGAGATGAAACTAGAAAGCAGTCATAGCCCGCAGGTACCTCTGCCAAGGCAAAGCTATTCTCCAGGTGGCGTCACCATCTTCGCTTTGCCAGCAGTTCCCTTATGCCCCCTTTAATGCAATGGTAACAAAAATTTCAAAGTAATCCAGAATCCAGGATTCCTGCCGGATCACGCCCAAAATTGAATCACTGGTAGTTTACGCCATGCCCGACAAACCCTCAAAATTTCAGAAAGATCCATCCATAACTTTTCAAGTTATCTTGCTAACACACAGACAAACAAACAAACAAACAGACAAACAAAAACCAGCAAAAACATTACCTCCTTGGCGGAGGTAAAGATAGACAGATGGGAAAAATCTCCAAACAATCCTGTCGCTGCTGGTATACAATACAGATATAACTGACGAGCACATGGCTAAATTTAACAAAGCAAAGTGCAAATTTAGCAGCAGCTATATATGCCCAAGTTTTAGCACAGAGACAATTTCTGAAACTGCAACATGCTATTACTTACCCTGTCCCCCACTGCGAGAACCAGACCAACTGTCGGAATCAGCCCACGAATCAGACGTTTGTGGACGTCCACTGCCTCTCTGGTGTGGTGGGATGTACTTACCTAAGCAATCAACATACAACAGCATCCGATAACGAAATTACTCTATGCCGGGTCGGGTTAGTACTGCGATGGGTGACTGCCTGTGGGCAGGTAAACCATCTCAGTATGTAACCAGCCGCCTAGGTCAACTCAGCCTTCCATCCCTCCGGGGTCGGTAAATCGAGTACCAGCCTATCTGGTAGAGGTTAAGGCGGGGCACGTTCACCTGTGTCGGGTGGCAGGTAGCTCTGAGATGGGCTTCCCATTAAGAGCTGTATCACTACCTTTAACCTTTAATCTTTAACAGCTCGAACATCAATATACCATTCACTCAGTCATACACACAATTTAATAGTGTTGTGCGATACCTTTGATACCTCAATAAGTATCGTGAGTACCAACGTTTCAATACCAGTATCGAAGAGGTCTCGATATACCGCGGTGCCAAGATACCGCCAAGTATCGTGACGATAACAGTTTCGATACTATGCAGTTTGCAACTGCATCACTCTATTGTAGACAACTACTGCACACTGCGTGACAGCAACAAAAAACACATCACATTAAAGCTTGTCAAACACGTAGTAAACATATATTGGCGGGGCATGGCAGGGCCACGCAAATGTCGCGGGGCATGGGAAAACTTCATCTCCATCTCGAAGGGCATGTAAACCAGCATTTCATATAAACTTTCAGTATCGCGGTAGTATCGCGATACTCGATACCTGAGACGGTATCATTATCATGGCTCCAATTTCAGGTATTGCACAACACTACTACCAACACTAGTATCGAAGAGGTCTCGATATACCGCGGTGCCACGATACCCCGCCAAGTATAGTGACGATAAGATAACTGAAAAAACCCAAATGGATACTGCAGAGCTCTGTATGCCTATGCCATTCTTTAAGTGCAAAAACCTAATCCAGGTCAGAAAATGCACAAGCAACAAAATTTGGACCAAATCCATGACTGCTCTCCAGAGGCATCGCAGAAACAAACACCAAAAATGGTATTGAATATACTTGGCTAATGGCTATACTCTCACTGTGATCAAGACCTTTTGACACACAGACCTAGCAAGATCATCTTGATCCCAAGATGCATCAAGTGCTAGCAAAAGTACAAACATTTATCAATGTGTACCACATGTATCAGAAAAACATCATAAAGACATGGACAATGTGCACAATGCACACACATAAAAGCATAGCAAATCACAATTCATCCACTTCTGTCTAAATTGGCAAAAAAAATGCAAGCATAAAAACTACATCATACAGCATTTCTTCCGTGACAAAATAAATGAAAAGTTAGCAGTTAAGTTTTCCCTGACAAGATTTTTCCGCGATAATTCCCTGACTTTTGGTCAGGTGCTTGACATTTCTCCCACACACATCATATTCCAACGGGTTTTTCGGACCTATTCAGCCTGTGTACTGATTTCAACAAACATTATGTACTAACCAGACGTTGACTCTCGTCCTCTGTTAGAAGAGTTCAAGTCTAGCCCAGCAACCTACAATGCACACATTTCAAATCACTTTAGCATTTACGAACCAAAATATCTATGCATAACTACTGAAAAATCGAAAACGACAGCAATTGTTATGACAGACACTGTAACATGGAGCCTGAGACTCTATAATAATGTCAAATGTCGATATCGTCACTGTGATTGCAAATGATCCCAAACCATCATTAGATTTACAATCTTACCTAGCTAGACTGCGCAGGCTCATGTTCATGACAAAGACTGAAAGGCAAGGGTGGCCCTTCATTGCAAAAAGTCAGAGGGTGTCCCTGCAAAACCGGAAACGAAAAAAAGCATGAAACAGTAATATAGGCTTAGGTTTCAGAAATAAGGTTAAGGATTAAAGTAAGGGTTAAAAATTATCCATGGTTAGTGATAGGGATACTGGGATAGGGTTAGAAATAGGGATAGGGTTAAGATTAGGTGGATGGTTCGTGTAGTGGGGTAGTTTTGATGTTCCTACTTTTGAGTTTTGACAGTGAACCAGGTTAGGGTAAGGGTTGGGGTTAGGGCTAAATACAGGGTAACCGATGGGGTCAGCTGAGTTCTACGCTCTGTTTTGGCATCACTCGCCACTGACAACACTGCATGTGCCACACCCACCGGCAGATGGCATGGTAAACTCCTCTTGTTTCGCTGTGTTTATGATGTCACACTGCTACCTACGCAGACGTTGTATGTCATGCATTGTTCACATCTTGTTACTGGTTGGAATGGCAGTTTTTTCTGCCCCACTCGACATCGCTCTCGTCCGACGATGTGGACGGCTCTACTACTCACCGATTATAAATATCTTCATCCGTTCCAAAGAAATTGGCCGCCAAACTTCGAAGTCGACCGAAATCAGGCCAAATTTTGCATGTTTTTGGCCCCTAAAAATTTTTTTGGGAGGCTCCCCCAAAATTTCGGCCCGGGATTATAGAATCGAACATACTTAGGAGCATCGTGCAAAATTTCGCGGCGATCGGCCCATGGAGCTCAGAGATTACACGAGGGGAAAAAAAAGAAAAAAATAAACCACAGCAAAACTTAAGTCCGCTTCCGCAAGCTATCGCTTACGGGCGGACTAACTAGTAGCAAATAAAGAGCAAAGTTCCTATGCCTCGCAGGTAACAAAAATGTGTGACACTCCATGCAGCCAGGGGACAAGGATGAATTAACACGTCTGATCATCAAGTAAGTTGCAATTGAGGTAACTGGAACTTTCGTACCCGAGAACTTAAACGAAAGTTCCTTCCTTGGAACTTCCGTTCTTAACATCAAAATTAGCATGGAACTTTCGTTCCCTAACATTGATTAGTAGGCCTATACTGCACACAATTTTTGATGCATTTTTTAAATTACATCTATGCTGTAGACGTCGATGGTACCATATTGTCTTCTGTCTCTCGTCTGTCTCCCGTCTGTGTGTCCATAACGGATGTAATGTGGATAAGCGTCGGGTCATAGAGGAAAACTTTTTGCACGGTAATTGTTCTGCGTCAATGCTCTCTGCGTACAAAATTTCGGGGATGCAGTGCAAGGGAAACATTTTCAAATTTGGGGTTCAATAGATGAGGTAGGAAAATGTGCATTTTTAGCGGAAAACTAGCCATATCTCGCCCTTTCAGGTGGGATAAAAATCATGGAACTTGGATGACCTTAAAGATCAGTACTGCAGCAGGAACTGTATAAGCTGTAGTTCTTCTCTAGCAACATCTGGGCTTCCTTGTTATTATTATATCCTGTTGAAACTTTAGCTATATAGGCTACGTCTAGCGAGTGACACAAAATTGGTTAATTGGAGCTTTCTTTCTCTGAACTATAGCACTACGTAAGGATAAGGGGTTCAGTATTACCAGTGTCAGAGCACGAAAGTTCCAACCTAATTTTACTGTTGGGAACGAAAGTTCCAAGGGACGAAAGTTCCTGAGGACGAAAGTTCCACCTATGGAACGAAAGTTCTCGGGTACGAAAGTTCCATGAATCGCAATTGTCACACCCGAGTCGTCAACGATGATGAATTTACAAGTACTCTGAATTACCACACCACACGCGACCGTACCTGCTGTTCTAGACTCTTGCCATCTTGTTTGTAATCATTAGGCATATTACAGATACTAATATCAGTTGTAAATCACGCCTATTTTCGCAACAACTCACATAACCAAAACAAAACAGATTGACCAAACAACACAACAGTCGTGATCGACTCTATGCTTCGACTTCTTTTTTGACATTCTATGGTCACGTCCTAAAGGCCGTTTCACACTCGAGCAAATTATTTGCACGAACACCCATTCACAGTTTCACACTGACACAAATAAAAACAAGCTCAAAACTCAGTCAGTTTTCATCAGTGAAACAATGGATAACATGAAAAACCAGTTGGGTAGCATTTGTCAAGAATCCCCAATACAAAATAGTAGTTGCAAATTAGTTAGAAAAAGTTTAATTTAAAATCATTACTATATTGCCAGAGTAGGCTAGTTGCGAGTGGTTTAATTACTTTTTGCAGTGGAAATTTAGTTATAGTTTAATTAATTTAGTTTTGTTAATTGCCCATCACTGCTAAATGCTAATCATCAGAAGTCAACGCCTGCCTGTGCTCTGTAAATAAGCCTGGAAGACGAATTCTACTCTATAACGCTTGCCTGCTGCAAACACTCATTCCACCTAATATAGAAAAATTTCTTCGTGGCAGTATTATTTTAACGATTATAGGCCTAATACTGCCCGTACTGTGGGTAATAAAACATGCCATAAAGCGCTTCGCTGGACGATATCTTTCCACTTAGAAATTACACATTACGCTGCAGCTTTCATGCCCAACTCTGATATTCACACGCGATCGGTCCACACAACATGACGACGCGTAATGTTGCGTCAGCCGGCATGACGTCACTGGAAAGGCTTATATACACATCGAAGATAAGTTGGCTGAAATAAAATACTTTCTCCAAATTCAACATTTTAGACTTGATGCTATTTGAACGGCGGCGCTATAGAGACTTAGAACATATACTACAGAACACCGTGCTAAATTCCTAATTGAGACTGGAGAAACGAGGTTGTTTTTTTAATTTTACTTTGGACCCTCACTAAGCTATTTATAGAAAGTTTGAACTGACGTCTATAGTGACGTCAAGTAAAAATCATGTACATATCAGCAACAACGACAGAAACTCGGATGTGGTGTAGAGATTTTTCACTGAATTGTTAGCTGCAGTTTATAATATCGATGGAGTGACATAGAAAAAAAGAACGAGTTGCAGCTGAAATATTTTCATGAACATGACGCAGTGTCATCCATGCAGTAGGCTTAGATAGCGCACGTTTGCGACCGGACGACGAAATGGTAGTCGGGTTTGCTAAAGATCCGATACGCCAAGATGACGAAGGGTCTGAACATGCGAACGATGACGGCGTGTCACCGCTAAAGAAAACATCTAGTGTACGTCGGGCGATCTTGACGCGACGCTTAACATCATACAGGTAGGGCCTAGCATAAATAAATTAATTATACGACCGTGTGTACTGTGTAGTGACAAGTTAACTTCCTGCTAGGCTGAATAAGAAGCCTAGATGTCGCTAGGATGGCTCACCGTACTGCGCCTGGCAATTTGCGAGGCACTGTCGCTGTTTGTTGAGGAAGGGGAGGGTCGGCAGTGGAGATATTACATAAAACTTTGGTAGATGTTTATATTTAACCATTCCGCTGTTTTGCCGTAATGCGCCATGAAAATTGTGGGGTTAGGGTATGCACCCCTATTTTGAGAGAACATGTCCTTAGGGGATCGGCGATTGTACGGTTGGATAGGGGGTTGGTCAGTTTCTATAGGCTGTCAATAGTAATGATCTAACTAAGGCGGTATGGCTGCAGTTCGCAATGTAAGTACGTGGAGGTACAGATACAGGCAGTGCCCCAGTTTGATGGGTGATCAAATATATTTGGTATAGTCTTGAAGGATCCGAATCGGAACCATGGGGTAGCTGTTTGGGTTCTCCTGAAGCCCTATTTACTTGAACATGCAGTTTTCCGATAAGAGGTACCATTTAGCTACAATACCTATGTTACAGACAACAGACAGATATAGCCTGTGACATAGGTTCGACCGTTAGCACTGTCGGCTAAAAAACTTGCCGGCGACACTTAATTGCACTAACCGGCGTCCGTTTGCTGCAGTACGTGTGTTTTCGTTTCTTCTCTTGATCTTTTTATCGATGTTATTTGTTACATTTCAGAATTTTATACCAGTGCGTAGCGTGCATTGGACGGTTCGTCACTCTTTAAAAGAATACTGTGCGGTGATATTCATACAGGGTGGGCCAAAAAACTGGCACCATTTTTATACGCCTCATAACTTCACCAAATAGGCCTGTTAGGCCTAACCGATTTCCAATATTCTTTCACTGTCAGAATTAAGGGAAAATTTGTAATAGCACTATTGCTTTAGATTCTACCACACCTGAAGTGTGTCGCTACACTACCTTGTGTCTTATAAAAACACCACGATACGGCGTTCTGTCTTCAAGGCCAAGACCTGCTTTATAAAACATTTTGCTTACTTGTACATTTTCTTCTGCCTGTGCGTGGTGACACCATCACTGACGTCATTGGCATTTGGTCAGTATTTTTGGAAAGTTTTTGTTTGTTTACAAAGAATTTTGTGACTATGAGAAAGCGGCAAACTGTCGCAGCGTTTCGCTGATCGCGCCGTTGTTCAGTGGCGTCGCCGGCTTGAGTGCGTCGTCCAGCAGCAAAGCGGACGTATTGAACATTTGATGTAAAAACAGCAAGATATGACAATTACTTTAGACAATAATTGAGACGTCAGTGATCATTTACGTTGTTTTCTGTTGTTGATTTCTTAAAACGTGTTGTTGTAGAAGTTGTCTTGTTTTCAATTGTTGTTTTTAAGACACATTTCAAAAGTAGTGTATCGACACACTTGAGGTGTGGTGGGATCGACAGTGACAGTGTTATTACAACTTTTCTCTTGATTCTAAGAGTGAAAGAATTTTGAAAATCAGTTAATATTTGTTGAAGTTATAAGGCGTACAAAAATGGTGCCGGTTTTTTGGCCCATCCTGTACAGTGTACATTTAACTTTATTGCAATGATATAGGGGCTTAATAATTATATAAAATCATGCTCAGTCTTTCGTGTCTGTCTATCGCGCGATCACGCGTGGTTTTTTCTGTCCAACGCAACGTACGCAACGCTCGCAAAAAGTAGCCTAAGTAGGCCTACGTAACAAACACTTGATGTAATGAACGCAAGAAAAGTAAATCTACGCAGCACTCAGCAAACGCAGTTGATTCGTCAACGGCAAAAAACAATGATAGAAGCGGTCGTTGCGTCAGCTACGTCAGTTGCGTAACTTGCGTTACGTCCGCTGCGTTGCGTACTTTGCGTGCTTTGCGTTGGATGAAAACTCCGCTTTAGCAGGACCGTAGAACTAGTCGGTAGTCGCCGTCTGTGTCTGTCTGGTAGACCAGACGACTCACAACTATCGGCAGCAAGCGTGACATTGGGCGCCCTTGCCAGACTGGGTGACGTCTCTGAACAGATCACGCAGATCTGTGAAGACTCGCATCTTGAAGAGCTGCTCACTGACGATGTCGGCAACCTCTCGGTGCCCTTTCAGCGCGTCAAGGTCACCGGAGAGGACATCACCGGGGTAAATGCCGCTGCTACTGCATGTATACTATATTCCGAGAAACCATAGATGTAAAAAAAACGTTTCAGAAAAATAATAATTGAATTCAACAAATTCTGGAAGACGGCAGGCAAACCCAGACAAGGCCTAGTTTTTGATAATCTGACGTCAGTTATGCCGAAAGTAGTAGGCCTATCGTAATCGTGTCAAAGAATGCGACGAGTACTACAGTATATGAACTGCACGAGGCTCTGGTACGTAAAGATAGCCTAATATGTTTTATCACACTTTTTAGGCTTATACTTAACTGAACAAGAAATCTGAGCTAATGTTTATGAGACGCGCGAGAGCTTATACGCAGGTAATCTTGGACTATCTTCGTCCATTTCGTCGCAGTTCACTCTTTTGCAGACAAAAATCGCCAAAAAAATCACTAAAACCCCTTATTTTTAGGGTTCAAGGTCAATCAAGGTCATCAATGTTGACAATCCTAAGAAACCCGTCGCCAGTGCTTGTTATGTTAACATGTTTGTGCCTATCTGCAACAATTTTCACGTTAGACAAGCCAGCAGCGGATAAATAACCACTTTTTAAGAGGGGAACGCCTATTTGACACCCGCGTGCGCAGGCCTCCTCGAACCTAGAGAGTCCGGACTTAAATTGCTAAAATCTAGGCCTACATTCAATGCTAAAAATTTTACATGCAGGTTGTCTTGGTCTATCTCCAGCCATTTTGGTGCAATTCACTTTGGGGGTTTAAGGTCATTCAAGGTCATCGATGTTGACTTTTCTAAGAAGCTATGCTGGCTCTCGTGCGTAAAAATGTTCGCTCCGCCGTGTTAGGATAACGCCATCAGAGCGAACAATTTTCACTTAAATATAAGGAGCCTGATAACGCGGTACATGGTGGGCCAAAAACCGGAGCTTTGATAACTTCGCGACGGAAAGGTGTGTTATATGTCAAAAGTTTCAGAATGTTGTAGAGATAAAGCGTCGCACTTGCAGAGCGGTGCATTTAAATTTTGATTGCCTTATTTGCATAAAACTTTTGGCCTATCGCCTCTGAAATTAAGCTGAATTTGATAGTAGGCCTACCCACGGATTGCAGTCAAGTTTCATTTATCGCACAGTTAAATGTCAAAATTTTGTAGCAGAAATAGTGCGTATATACAACGAATGAACTGGAATGAACTGAAATCTTAGTTCAGCTCAGTTGCGTCTTAAGAGTGTACTAAAGCGACGGAACTAAATTGGACTGAACTGGAGTGTTGCCAGGACCGTCTTTTGCCAGCGCGCGGGCCCCTTGGCACTAACTTACCCACAAGCTAGCCCCTAATACCACATGACGACTTGTGGTAACACTGTTGCCTACAACAAAGTGTAGGATAGGCCCACGGGGAGCGCTAGGAATCTGAAGCTGAGGGCAACGTGGGGGCAAAGGCCAGCGCACAGGGGGCAATATTTTTGTGCGGGTCAACTGTCGACCTTATTCAGTTGTGTGCATCAAAAAAACAGCGGGGTTCAGGAGAAGAGCCCCTATAGTCGGGAGGTCAAGGGGCAAAGCCCCCCTTGAAGCTGAAACACATAGTTATTGAATGTTCAGTGGAAACCGCAAATTTGCTTGCGTTTTTAATACTTGGAAACGCAAAACAAAAATCACAGATAGCCTATATACTGCGCTGTGCATGTTGTCCTGCAAAAAGTAATAAGTCGCATCTTGGCATGCCTATGGTTACCAAAAGGCACTTTATCACCGTCAACATTTCTCCTGAGGGGCAGCCGGGAAGCAAGGGTAAAGACACAAGGGGCTCCTCTTTCCCATGCTCCTCTTCTGGTGTCGCCCATGGATAGGCCTATAAGTTTGTTCTGTAGGTAATGCAGGTTTGCAGGCCTCTATGCTGTATCTTGTGTGTTTTTAGGCTTACTATTTGGCGAGCGACGCGAGCGAAAAAAAACTGGACCATTTCCCACTTCCTTCCTTAAAGAATTTTATAGACCTTTTAACTAAGTTTAAGTTGTGACTATAAATCATCCCTAAGGCGATGAAATTTGGTTAGATTGATCGATCGATCCATCGTCCATAACGGCAACCACCGCCATAGCGCGGGACCCCTTTGGGGCGCGGGGCCCTTGGCACAGTGCTAAGGTGCCACCCCTGTAAAGACGGCCTGAGTGTTGCGAGTTCAGGTTAGCTCGTTTTATTTTGCAGAGGCGGCGGAGCTTAAAACATATTGGGGGTCAGCTGTCTTTTTTCGTTTTCCTGTCCTCCCTTTTCCTCCGCTTCCCCTTTCCTTTCCCCTTCTTTTCCTTTTTTCTTTCCATTTTTTCCTTTTCGTTCCTTTTTGTTTCCTTAGAACTATTACCACTAAAATCCAGCTAGGGGGTCTGTGATCTTTCTCAGCGGGATTTGGGGCGGAGACCTAGCCGAAATCGAATTTGGAGCATTTTAGCCTTTGGAATTTGTTGCTTTTGTACGCGCCTTAAGTACCGTGGTCTGATAGTGAACGGCTGATGAATGATGACGGTCGCACGGTGGTGCCTGACAGATTCTGAGCAATGATCTGCAGGCTGCAGCCGAGCTGCTTATGACGACACTTACGCTGCGTGCCCAGTACATGGTCTGGTCGCTGCAGAAGTTCCCCCGTGTAGCCGCTCGCTGTCTGCGCATGCTCATTGACGAGGAGTTTATACCGGCGCTCATCGACGACGAAGTTCTCAACGAAATTCTGCGCGACAACTCAGCTCCGTCGCCAAGCGGTCTGTTGTATTCAACGTAAACATTTTAGAAACTTTTTTTGATAATTTTTTGTCGACGTAGCTTACAAAAATTTCTAATGTTTCAAAATGTATCACAACGTATTCGTAACTTGGCCTTTTCGTAAGTTCTAGAAAGTCGCAGCAGATCGAAAACGTCGGAAAATAAGGTTTCGAATATCTTGTGAAAATGTTAAGGGATAGTCTATTCTGAATTTGTAAATGCTTGAGTTTTGCAAACTTTCAAGACATATTTGCAAAGGTTTTCAAGAGAAGTTCAAATTAGGCCTGAAGCATGTTCAGATAGGCGTGGTTTTACTGGTTTCTCGTTCACTTTGCTCAGGGTTTTCCTTCCCCCACTGGTATCTTCTAACATACCATAGATTCCTGTAGTGTATATATATGGATGGTATACGTCTATGGATTAGAGTCTATGTTACAAACTGACGGGATCTCCTGACGCTTACAATTATCCGAGATTGACATCATTATACTGTAGGCTATGCTGTGAAAAAAAATGTTATTCTGTGGTAGTGTTCGGTGGTGCAGCGAGTTCAGGAAATGCCAGTACAACGAGTGGCCGGGGGGCGCCGGAAGTGCAGTGCTGCAAGATGGTCGACGGAGTGATGAGGTTATACAGGGACAAGCAGGCGATGGCCGACGACCGGCCCATGCCGTGGCCCTGTCCACCGCGAGACGAATTCATCCGTCACCGCAAAATCATACTTGACATGGTCTACAACGGACCGCTGTAAGTAACTAGGCCTAGCTACAATTAAGTAGTCGCTGTAATAGAACGTAAATATAGTCAGCAAACGATGTTAACGTTTATCAGGATGGTGTGCTTTGCTTTGTTTGAGCAAGGCTAACGCAAACGTGCAGACGACGCGTTTTTTGAATTTGTAGTCCTTTTATTTCGCGCACATTTGTTGCGTATAAAAATATAATTATCGTTATCGTTATCGTGATGCTACAGTAAGCTTACAGGCAAAGGAGATAAGCTTAGAGACGAAAAGTTATATATAAGAGTGTCTGAGTGTCGGCGGAAGGTGAAGGAAACTTTGGGGGCCTTTATCTTCCCCCTCCTTAGGAAATATTTTCTGTTAGCGTCCATGTGTCGTGCAGTAAGGTATTTTCAGGGAGCGATTCGATAATAAACGTATCTCAGGATCAAACCCAGGCTATAGGTTACAGTCTGCACACTAAGTCCACGATAAACGACGTGTGCAGCGTAAGCTTATTGGTTGCGCCTCAGAAATTTACGACCTAAAGACGCTATATTAAACTACTATTATGATTTTTTATACCCTTGCTAGTAAAGGGGGTTATTATTATTATTAGGCCTATTATTATTATGTCTGATATTTTGATCAGTGGGTCTTATGAAACCAGTAGTTAGAGTATGGGGACGGGGGGAACACAGTTCTCTCACCTCTTGTTTTTAGTCCAAAGCCTTCCCCATCTCATGTTTCAAAAAGACGCAGGGGAATGCTAAAGGGAACGCTATGGTAGTCGACTTCGGCGCCGATCTCTGGTCTGTGTGTCATCGGCATTAGGAAGACGTTCTGTTTTCACCGGCTGGCGTTCCTCAACTACAAGTTCAACACGCACAAGCTGCTCAATGAGCTGGACGAGATGGCGCGGCTGCAGAAAAACACGCACCGCGACTTTTACAACATTCGCAAGGTAGTACTGCGTGCGCTGTTCCTATAGGAATCGGGGTTCCAACGCCTCCAGCATGGACCTGACATGTTCTGGAAAAAGAGTTTGGTCTTTGAAAGATTTGGAAATTACAGGACAGTATTTTAAAATATGTTTGTAAGCGGCGTGAAAAAGCGATCCTCTTTCAGGTTGCACATAAGTAAGTAAATAAAAATGTATAATATTTAGTGTTTGAATTGGGAAAAATTAGCTGGGGGGTTGAACTTTTCGACTGTCGGAGCCGGACCAAAATTATGATGTAAATCCTATGTATATAGTATATAGCTGACCCCCCAGAACATAATTTAACAGTGTGTTAGGGGGGTTGAGAAAACAGTTGGGGGGTTGATCCTCAACCCCCCCGCAATTCAAACACTGCTATTACTGTGTGCTTTGCTACTAATTATGCGCGAAAGCAGCTACTGCTTTAGCGCGTCTTAGCCATCGCAATTCTGTCTGTCTGTCTGTCTGTCTGTCCGTCTGGCACACAGGTGGATCAGTCAAAAACGGTGCAAGCTAGGATCAACAAGTCTTTACCGTCGGCTGCCTGAAAGACTCTAATTTCAAGATCCGTAAAGCTTTTCCATAAATTCGAAAGGGCTCACCCCGAACGAAGGCGCTAAATGAGAGGGGTGGAAAAAAATTTGCGATTTTTAGTCAATAACTTGCTGTATCTCGGTAACGGTGCGAGATAGGGTCTAGGATACTATTAATAACTAATAGAAAGTCGTACACACTGGCTCTCGATTGCTAACGAACTCGATGACCTTGGATGACTATGAACGCCAAAATAAGGGTTTTTATGGATTTTTGGCCATTTTGGGCTGTGAGGCACATTTCAAGCATAAGCTCAAATTTCTTGTTTACTTCACCAGCAGCACTTCGATATTTTTGTATTTTTGCAGAACTAGTTAACATGTTTAAAATATAACAAGAAACTTGAGCTAATGCTCACGAGATGCGCGAAAGCCTATAGCAGTTCCTGTTCGCAAACTGTCAGTTTATTTCCAGCCATTTCGTCGCAGTTCATTCTTGGAGTGTGCACTGCAGCCGAAGATCGCAAAAATAAAAAATCCCTTATTTTGGAAGTCCAGGGTCTTTTAAAGTCATTGGTGTTAATACGACTAAATAGTTCGTCACTAGCTCTTGTTGTGATAGGCAGCATGCTCATGCCTATCTGCAACCGTTTTCACAAAAAAAACTGGTTAACAGCGGTAAAATAACGACTTTTACGGGGGTACCGTTTTTTGATGCCCTCGTGCGCAGGTTTCCTTGAACGTAGAAAATTGAGACTTGGACCGTTGAAATCTACGTTCAGTGCTGAAAATTTCATACGCAGCTTGTCCATCTCTGTCTCAATTGTTTTCGGCGCAATTCGCTCTTGAAATGTGTCTCGCAGCCTGAAATCGCCAAAAATCCATTAAAAACCCTTATTTTGGCGTTCAGGGTCATCCAAGGTCATTGAATTCGGTGTCAATCGAGAGCCAGTGTATAACTTCTTATTAATGATTAATAGTAATTTAGGCCCTATCTCGCACCGTTATTGAGATACAGCAACTTATTGGCTAAAATTGCAAATTTTCCCACCCCCTCTCATTTAGCGCCCTCGTTCGGGGTGACCCCCTCTGAATTTATGGAAAAGCTTTACGGTTCCTGAAACTAGAGTTTTTCAGCCTTCCAGGCAGCCGATGGTGAACATTTGGTGATCCTAGCTTGCAGTTGCACCGTTTTTGACTGACCCACTCGTGTGACAGACGGACAGACAGAATTGCGATGGTTCAGACGCGCTGAAAGCAGTAGCTGCTTTCGCGAGTAAAAATAAAGCGCCTGAAAAAATGAAACAAAAATGATATAAATGTTTGCAATTAAGTTATTTTTGGAAAACGTGCATAAAACAACACCCGATGGTTGTTGTGACGTCTTCAGGTGGACAATAACGTGCGAGCAGCTTTCTCTATGAAAGCGCAGAATCTGGTCCAATACGTTTACAGCGAAGCTCATAGTGAAAACGCCGATCGCAAAGTCGTCTTCAAAAGTTCTAGTGGCGCCCCGTTCACTTTGCTGCAGGTCGTTCTTTCTTTCTTTTTTTCCGTGATCTTTTTCTGTAAATACATGCAGTGCATATAAGTAAACATATATATTGAACGTCTTTCTAAACCGTGACGTGAAAAAAATATTTATTTCTTCGCTAACTGTGTAATCAATACTCCCGCTCTGAGAAGGAATTTATCATTCGTGTGAATATAAAATATAATTATTTAAATTCTTGGGATATTCTTTGGTCTTAGCAGTTTTTACTTAGGCCACGTTAAAAATTTGCAATTTGCAATTTCGACTTTCTAAATCCAGATATTATTGTTGCTTCATTAGTTTGATAGTAACACGTATATGTCTAGATCACTTGGGATGAATAACACTGTTCTGTTGGTGGGTAAGCATATCGGTACTTGTTGTATAAGCCGTGCATATCAACTCAGCCTAGCCGTCCCTCGTGGGTAGGCGCAACAAGTACCAGCGAGAGCTGGGACGTACAGGGTGCAGCAAAAAAGTAGACTCTTAAAGTTCTTTGCTGTTTTCTCAGCAACCGTTTGGAATTTTAATTTGAAATTTTACATATTTATTTACTTAAACCTTCTATATCTAACTGTCAAATAAAATTTGATTCTCTTGAAAAAAGACAAAATTATAGACTTTTTAACATGACCGCATACCGATTTTTCAGCATTCAAAAATGTTCTGGCTACAACACCAATTTAATAACATCGTTGAAACAACACAGTTGACTAATAATCAAATTGTTAGAACTCCACTGTCACTGTTAATGTTCGAAGTGTTCACTGTCAGCTTCAACACAACCCTTCAGTCGCTTTGAGAAGTCTTTCACAGCTTTGTCGATCGGTCTCTGTGGCAGGTTGCCCCAGATGACCTGAAGCGCTTGCTTGAGTTCGACGCGTGTTTTCGGCTTTGTTTTAAGCTTGCGATAAGCCTCGGGTTAAAGAAACAGACGTTATGCGGCTCATTCATTCATTTATATTCATTTACTTTGCTTATCTTGACGCTGTTTTGCTGACTTTTTCCTTTGGTTCGCAGGTGTTGAGCGAAATGGGAATTTCATCGGAGAAACTGAATATTGAAATGTTTGACGTTCAGGTATGGTTGACTGTTAAGCATATAGAATTGGAATATTGAAACCTACATTGTCTTTGATTGTGACTGTGTCCGAGGATACGCGTGCGCTAAAATGGAATACTCTAAAATATGTGTGTATCAAAAATAGATACATAGGCTTATTCCATTGTTCTTTACGTTCACTATAATGGAATGGGCCTGCGTTAAAAATAATATCGTCAGTATTGGAGAACGCTAAGGTCGAATGCTGTAGACGCCGAGAACGAGAGGTTCGTATGTGTCAAGTGGGATAAAAAATCTGGAGGGGGTATCCGCATTCCAAGGCAACTTAGGATCTGTCAGCTTTACCAGCAGGGGTCCATTTTGGAGCTCCGTCCAAAATAAATTTGGTGCATTTATCGCCTGAACGAACACTACTGGTGGAACGATAGCATAGTTGGCCAGCAGAAAAATGTTTTTTTTTCTCTGTTTTTCCCCTCTGATGTGATTTTCAGTGAGAGCATGGAGATTTTCATTTTGGCTGTCTTAAGTACACTACAGAACATGTCCAAATACTGGAAGCTGGTTCCCGTGATTCGCAGGCTTGATGTCCCCGGAATAAACCCAGCTGTTTAATGATATCGTTGAGGCACGTTCAGAGCGACGTAACTGAGCTGAACTGAACTGAACTAACATGACAAACTGACCATTGGTCATTGGTTGACGCGTACGTGAGCATAGTCACGTAAGCCGCCGATGCCGTTAGACGGTGCCTACTGTAATGCGTTACTGCTTGCCGATTAGTCAATTCGTCAAAAACTAAACCATGTCGGTTCAGTTCAGTTTAGTTACGTCGATCGCTCTGCGCGCGCCTTATGGTAAATTGTCGCGCAGCTGCCGAGACAGTCTGGAGACGATAGGCGGCGCAGCACGAGTCGGTCACGTGTGAGGAAATCACCCGGCGGCGTCAGCAGACCGAAGAAGAAGCCAGACAAACGACAACCTCAGCAGGACACTGCGCGGGCAACGCTTGGGCCACCGACTCCAACTTGTAATACTAATAATATCAATAAGAATATACGAGAAAACTGTGGCGGATTCAGCCCTCTCCCTTTTTGACTCGATGTACCTCATAACCAAGTAAAAATTTTGCACAAAAATGCATTATTTATGCTTAAAATTTAAAAAAATTGTTTATGGAGAGGCACAGCCCTCCCCAGGCTCTAGGGCCTACCCATTACCCTTCCGCCTCCTATTCCAAAATTTATTTCTGGATCCATCACTGCGAGAAAAGTGTCGTTCGCCCAAGTGACAACGTCTTTGCGGCCATCCACTGCACCGCGCGTAATGGTTTGAACTGAAATCTGGCTAGCCAGTTATAAAAACTTCTGCTCTGCGGAACTTTAACGCCATTTTTTTGTTTTTGAGTTTGTGTCCAATTTTCTGGGCAACGTTTCTGCTAAGAATTGGCAAAATCGGATGACATTTGATTAAGTTATCGCAAATATAAAAAGTGCGACGTTTTTTCTGAAACACGGTGTATTTTCAGAAATAATGAAAAATATTGTAAATCTAGATGAACTGGGGCCTAACTGAAGGAATTTGGAGTGACCAAACTTACAACGCTCTATATTGCCGACTTCGTTTAAACAACCAGTAGGCTATGTCCTGACCATTTTGATAAAATTCACACATATAAAATATTCCCATTCCCGCTAAGTCTACTTTAGGCCTATTCCCATTCTCGTCCAATTTCCATTATAAGCCATATTGTTATTTTCATTCCCGTGGGATTTGGGAATCCAATTCTCGTGGGATTTCACGCTCCGATGTACACCTCTGATTGGCAGTGCCCAGTGCAGTGTTGTACAAGAAAGCCCAGCTGTCGCTAGGAAAGAAGTGCTCCAGCCTATACAGTTCTTGTTGCAGTACTGATCTTCAAGGTCATCCAAGGTCAATTATTTTTGTGTTATTTGAAAACTAATACGACACTTCTTATTAGTGATTAATAGCAACCTAAGCTCTATCTTGGACCGTTTAGCCACAATGAATTCGTGACAGACGGACATACGGACGAGAACCATGCCAATAGCTCGACCGTTACTTAAGTACGGTTGGCTAAAAACTATGTGTATATGTACTGCGTATACAGACTGCCAGCCGGAACAGACGCAGCTAGTCAGCCACACGGCGCCGTTGTTGCCTCATCGCCGGCCTCACACGGTGTTACACGCGACATTGGGTGGCACTGAGGCGGACGAGCAGCAGCAGGTCTGGATGCTGCTGCCGCCGCCGGTGGTTCGTGGTGCTTGGGTGGCGTATCCAGTCAGACGCTGGGACGGAGCGTCCTTCGGTGACGTCAGCAGTCGACTAGGACGTCTGCGGGATATGCGTGAGTGATGCTCAGCGCTTGCTCTGTCGCTTTGCTATCAACTTTCAAACAATCAATCCAGGCACGTCTTCCCCCCTCCCCCGCCTATAAGTCCTCGGAGCAAGTTCCCCACTAACCAAGGTGATGCCGTAAGCATCGAGGGGGTGAGAATTGGAGAGGGTATACCTCTTCCCCAGCCGACTAGGGGATCTGGGAGAGCGTCGTGAGCTCTCCCAGCAAGATCCGGGGCGGAGCCCCATCCAAAAAAGAATTTGGTGCATTTTAGGCGTCACAGAACACTTCTGGTTGCACGATATCGCAATACAATAAATTATATTATCAGAAATGCAGAATTATTCAATTCCCCCTTCTAATTCCCTCCCCCAAAAAATTATTTTTTCTTGGAGCATTTGTTCCAGCGTTTATATTATGTAGACGTCCCTGAATCAACCAGTCAATTAATAGACACACATGGCCCACAGCAAAAATAACAAAAAACTGAAGTTATGTTCACATCAAAAAATTGCAAGAGCAGTAACTAGTGAGATACCGCAGCCCTGCGCCAACACTATGTTGTTCGCCAGGTGGCAGCCGTTTCAATGGCAGTTTCTCACCCTTATCTGCCAGTAGTGAAAAATCCGAAAATCCTGTCCTGGGTCCAGATTCCGGTCCAGAACACCGCCAAAATCTTGCGCGCTCAAAGCTGGCCCAATATTGTAAGCTTAAAGGTCGACCCTTCGTCATGGTTGTCGTCTGTCCGTCCGTCTCTCGTCCGTCTGTCAGCCCGTCTGTCACGGATGTACTGTGGCTAAACGGTGCAAGATAGGGCCTAGGTTGCTATTGATCACTAGCAGGAAGTCGCATTTTGGCTTTCAAATTACCTGCAAATCATCAACCTTGGCTTGACCTTGAAGGCTAGTGCGCGTTATTGTGGCTAAACGGTGCGAAATAAAGCCTAAGTTACTATTAATCACTAATGCCCTTTCAGATGACATAAAAATCATCGACCTTGGATGACCTTAAGGTCAGTGACATCCAGTACGGTCGGCCCCACCCTAGCGACAGCTAGGCTTCTTGTTGACGAACTGACAAGTGGGCAAGCAGTAATGCATTACCGTAGGCACCGTTTAACAGCGTCGTTGGCCTGCATTACTATTCTCGTGTACGCGTCAACCAATGACCACTGGCTTCACCCTGCTTGCTTATTGGACAGTTCATAAAAAAACTAAACCATGTCAGTTCAGTTCAGTTACGTCGCTCTGTAGGCGTCTTAACATGCGCGCGCGTGGCTTATTTGCGTGTACAGCGGCGAAGCCGGGTGAGGCGGTGAGACCGATCCGTCAGTGGCAGACCGAGGAGTATTTTCGTCAGACGGCGGCGGCGCGTCGCCGGGCTGCCAGTTCGCAGCGGCGTCACGGAGCAGCCGCGTGTGATCTGTCGATCCGCGGTGAAGGAATCGCCAGCCCAGATCCGCCGCCACTGAGCTACGCCTACGACCAGACGACAGCCGAGATGGACATCGACGTTGTCCACCAGACTTGCACTTTACTCAGTGCCGCTAGAACCGCGTCCCGAGCGTCCAAACACGCCGCCGCCGCTAATACTCCTCGCAGCGCCAGCACTTGCAGGCAACCGACTTTCTTTCGCTTAAGTTCAAAGGCTCGTCGGGGCAAACCAAACTAAACTGAACTGACACGGTTTGGTTTTCGACGAACTGACCAATGGGAGAGCAAGGCGAGCCTATTGGTCATTGGTTGACGCGTACGTGCGCGTAGTCACGCAGACATTGACGCCGTTGGATGGTGCCTACTGTAATGCATTGCTGCTTGCCCATTGTTCAGTTCGTCAACAACTAAACCATGTCGGTTCAATTCAGTTACGTCGCTTGGTACGCACCTTTAGAAATAACAAAGACTAATATTATTCTCGTTGTATATTCCGTCGTTTCGCAAATGTGATGTAAACGGGATTGAAAAACGGGACCAATTTGCAGTTTGATATCCTTGTAAGCAAATTCGTCCCGTGTTTTTTTGGTCTTATATTTTCTGGTAAGCTGTATGTATGTTTTGCCTCTTGAATTTGGTCCAGCTTTTTACAGACGAGTTGTAGTAGCAATAGAAGAAATGTTAATTTAAGTCGCAGATTGTTGTAGAAACATGGCTTATATAAGTTACCAATTTCTTGTCCTTGGTAAGCCACTACTGAAATAGAGCGTAGTCACACAAATATTGCCAATAACGACAAAATGACGAATTTATTAACAACAGCTAAAACAAAAAAAAACGTAACTGAAACGATAGACTAACCAAACTAAATCTCCAGCGAAAAAAATAACAGAAACAAAGATGAAACTTTTGAAAAAATATTTACTTCTATAATTGAAACTAGAACGAAAACTAAACAGTAAATCAGAACGAATATCATCGCACGGCTGTTTGTAGGCGCGTGAGTCCGGAGTGCCATGGCAGTAGACGGGCGAGTCCGTGGTCCGACTTTGATGCATTCCGCAAGGACGACACCGGACGCATGGTATCGACCATGACTCCCGTTGCTAAGATGACCGCCCCGATATCTCCGATCAAACAACATACTATGATAGACCACTACCGCTCCACAGCAGCAAAGCGGCAGCAGAAACCGTCCGAGGCAAACAGACCCAACAAAGACCAGGACATTGCAGTCGGCAAACAGCAGCAGCGCCCTTCGAGCAAACTGGACGAAAACAACTCTTCAAATAAGACAAGCAGGCCGCTGCTCGTGACAGAAACGTCCCCGACTATCGCAAAACAGACTCCCGTCTCATCTTTGGCCAAAACCACGCCCAAAGTTGGCGTCACGGGAGAATCGCGGCAGAGAAGCGGCGGCTCGGCTGAGAAGTTGAAAGATGACGGAGAAATCGCAGACAGCACGCGGCTTGCTGGCAGGCTTGATGTGAACAACTCTTCCAATAGGAAGACAAAAGTGACAAACGTCGCCGCTGTGTCCAAAACGCCCAAAGTTGCGGTCGCAGGAAAATCACAGCAGAGAACAGTTTTCTCTGAGAAGTCAAAAGATGATAAGGAAAGTGCAGACGGGGTGCGACTTACTCACAGACTTGATGAAAACAACTCTTCTAACAGGAAGGCAATAGTGACAACCATGACCGCTGTGTCCAAAGCGCCAAAAGTTGACGTCGCGGGAGCAAAGTCGCTGCAGAAAAGCATTCCCTGCGAGAAATTGAAGAAAGTTGCGGACAATTTCTCGCGGCTTGCTGGATGCAGATTCGGCGAAAACAACTCTTCGAATAAGGCAAAGCGCGCGAGCCGCGGATCTTTGGTGAGGGATCATCCCTGGGACCTCAGACGTGGCAGTAATTTGGACCGAAACAACTCGTCCAGTCGTCGGTCGCAGGACGATGATAAAGACGCTGATAATAGGTACGAGCACGATGAGGGGGAGACAGATCTGAACCTACCACCGACGCCAGCCGACATGGATCGCTCGCTCAGGTCGCTTAGCTACTCCACCTATCAACCGGAGGAAAAGCGACGCCGATCACCCAGCCTACAGGTAGGCAGACGGACATCCCCTACCTGGACGTCTGTCAGTGATGTAAAATTACTCTAGAAATTTACTGAAGTAAAAGTACAAGTAAACCATGAGAACGTAAATTAAGTAAAAAGTAAAAGCACCGAATAAAAAGTTACTTAATTGAAAGTGAAAAAGTACTGGGCAAAAAGTTCTTATATATAGGTAAAAAGTACAATTACTCTAACTTCAAACAACGCTTCTAAATATGGCCAATGTGTAGCCGTCTATACCACAGACGTTAATTCCCCTCGGACGTTTCTTTGCCCAGACATTTTTTTCCGCCCCGGGATGTAGAAACGTTCATGGGGACGTTGGGGGATATGACCTGGGAGAGAAATGTCACACACCCTTACAAGTAGGTTAGGCCTACTTTGTGCTTGTGCTTTCCTCATATTTCGACTCATGTTTGCTGCCACTACTCACTCATCTGTTCGAAAACTTAACACTGCTAATCACAGATGTAAAAAACGTTCCAGGAAAAATAAAAAAAACGTTGAAAAACGTAAAAACCGTGGCAAGAATAAAAAACGTTTAAAAACGTTGAATAAAAAACGTTGGCCATAATTTGTTTAACTTCTTGCCTAATGCCTAATGCTGTAGGTGCAGTATACCTGGAATTATAGTTCAGATAGAGAGAACTTCATTTAATTTCAATTCAACTGTACTATGGTCATAAAACCATAGCATTTAACTAACCAAATATACTAGTTGAAAAACTTTTTATTTAGTATATTTGGACTAACTAAATAAACTACATCACTATGACCTATATTAATTCGTTTCTGCTGTCTCAAAAGTGCTTCACGAAGCTTTTGGTGGGATTCTCAATGCACGTTTTTTAAAAAATAAAAAAAAACGTTGAGCAAAATAAAAACGTTAAAAACGTAAAAACGTGGCAAGAAAAAAACGTTAAAAAAACGTTTTTTTACATCTATGTTGCTGACAAACAATTATTCCAAGTTCCATCACTGCCACTGCCATTGCCCTCTGTCATATAGATATCTTTATTTCGCCTCAAGGGCAGCCACAAACACAATTAAAACTGTAACAAGACAAGCACACACACAAAGAGAAACAGATTTAAAAAAATAAAAGAACCATAAAATGCAACCAAACACACAGACACACACACACCTACACACAGTCCTATGCTAAAAAATAGAGTTCTGAACATGCATTAAAAGCAGACTAGAAAATCGACAATCACCCAATAACCGTTCAATAAAT
>Ga0209367_1000697_pt1 | contig 36322 bp, 23 predicted proteins | sample WorMetLIZISLAND2_FD_187412 | JGI IMG/M metagenome (GOLD analysis project Ga0209367, IMG submission 187412) | Marine gutless worms symbiont microbial communities from Max Planck institute for Marine Microbiology, Germany - Olavius geniculatus... ... | reverse complement strand
TAGCCCAGTAGGCTTTTGGTCACTTCTACATACTTGGCTATGGCGATTCTAATTATAACGTACAATCGAGCACGAGCAGGTTTTACGTGCAGGCTTTGTAAATAGCTCAGAAATGAGGTACAAAAAATTACGTTTTTTCCCGACAGGGGGTGCGTACGCACCCTACGCACCTTGTGTGTCTACGCCACTGAGGGTGGACCGACCATACCGCCTATATTTGCAGGCCATATGCAGCGTCTGACTTCAGGCAAAGATTATAGAAATTCTATAATTTTTGCTTCAGGTCGCGGAAAGAAAGCGTTGCTAGAGTGACTACAGTTCTATACACGCTTTATCAAACGCGCTACAATAAACGCTAGAATACAATACGGTAATTCGGAGCACGTGGGTGATGGCTACAGACCACAACAGTTAAAACAACGTATATAAAATTGCGGTTAAACCGCTGCAGATAGAGACATGGTTACTATTGACAAATAGGAACTCCTTGTCGTTTTATCCAACCGTATTATCGCCAACCCCCTGCGAACGTACGACGTATGGTTTTGCCATAATACATACATTACAAACACAGACAACAGACAGAGAGAGATCGACGTACATGCATTCTTACACAGTCGGCCGAAAACGGCACACCACTGATTAGATTGGGTATGATTTATGATTGTTGTTATTTTATAATTCTGTTTCCTGTTTATGTAAAAGTTTCTGTTTCTTGCAGTTATCAATAAAAAGGCAATAATGAGCGAAGAAAAGGAAAACCAGGGTGCAGTTGTAGGGTGTGTAATTCTGTTTGTAACTGTGACCTGGATTTTGTCACTCGCAGCTGCGTTGTCTAATTCGTTAACTTGATCTAATGCTAGCATTGGCCACGTGCATCCTGTGAGGTCGCGGTCGTACATTACTCATACTATCGCACTGGGTTTAGCTAGTAGACACGAATTTAAGCGTTTAAATATTGTGGCGCGTGTTTCGTTTAGACAAACTTGTCATCGTTTTTCGCCATCGGAGCGTTTGAAGTTATTGAAGTGGTACCCACAACGAAACATATGGTGCTGTTAGCGTAGGCCATTGCGGGACAACTTCTGCCAAGTGAAATATATTATTGTCTTATCTTAAGCTGTGATGTGTGTGCGTATGTTTGGATTTGAAAGTGCTTGTTTTAGCCAAAGTGCATGGTGACCACTTGTCTGGAAAACCTGGAAATGTCAGGGAATTTGAAACATGTCAGGGAAATGTCAGGGATTATGTTAACAGTCATGGAAATGTCACGGAAAAATCTTGTCAGGGAAAAGTGTCCCAAAACTGTTCATTACTAGTTGAATATTTGCGTTCAACTTCATTTTTTTTCTGCTTGCTTCACTTGCAGACTTGTATTCCCATACTTTTAAATTTGCGGTGCCAGTAAGCCACTTTTGTTTGTCTTTATTGTTTAAACTGCGCTAAATTTGGTGAGTTAATTCTCTGGAAAATAATTAAAATTGTTACCAATAGACGTCATATCGCTACTGTTGCGAGGGGTGATACTCCATCTATGTTCCCTTGAAATGTCTGGAAAAGTCGGGGAATTTGATCATGACTGAAGAGTGGCCACCCTGAAAGTGAGATATACAAGTGTGATATTAGTTTTAATCACAGTTTCGGCAATGACAAATGTATGAGGCTGTGTTTTTATGTCAGAAGCATGATGATTATAATCAGAATTTTAGGTGATCTATTGTTGAAAGTAATTTTCTGTTTAGAGAGATCGCTGATTTACTGCTGGCACTAACCTTATAAAAGTTTGATGATTAATTGAGATTGTGTGACGGATGTCTAGAGGCGAGGATGAGGACAAGCCGATGTCAAAGAAAGGTCTGAAGAAGCAGCAGAAGGAGACAGAGAAAGCGGCCAAGAAGCAGCAACAGCAGGAGCAGGCAGCTGCTGCAGCTGACGCAGCTGGCGGTGACTCATCTGACGACTGCGCAGTCGGCTGCTATGGAGTGATGCCCATGATCCAGTCACAGGACAAGCCGGATAGAACCATCTCCCGTGTCGGTGACCTTACTGGCTCACGGGTGGGGGAGAAGGTCTGGGTTAGAGGACGACTGCACACCAGCAGGGCTGTTGGTAGGCACTGTTTATGATGCTTCATGAGAGAGCTATGGAAATTAACTATTAAGTATTGAAAATTTCTAAAGATGAAGAAAATCTGAACCACAACATTTTCGATTGAAGTTGAATGCCGTAAAGTTGTTTACGTTTGCAAACACCGATGTTCAACAATGTCCACTGTCCAAAGAAAGTGAATGTGTTAATCTGCATATAAGACTAGATAAAAATGTTTAGCAATTATGTTTTACTACATTTGTGATCTGTGGGTGGCATAGGTAATTATGTAATCAATAGTTAATTAATATCAGTAATTGTCGTTCATCAAAACCTTTTTAATGGTGTTGCAGCATGTCAGTAATTTTCAAGGAATTTAACAGTGCTCATGGTTCCTACAGTCAGCGAAAGTCAGGGAAAAATCAGAAAATCAGAAAAAGTCAGGGAAAATCAAAGTACCAGCATGCAAAAGTTAACAAAGATGAAGAAAAAAGTTATGAACTGTTTTACGCAGACTGCATACAACAGTTCAATTTTTTTTCTGCTCGCTTCGTTCGCAGATTATTTGTATCTCCATTTTGCGCGCAACAGCAGCTACTGCTGTAGCACGTCTTAGCCATCGCAATTCTGTCCGTCTGTCATACGGGTGGATCAGTCAAAACGGTGCAAGCTATGATCACCAAATCTTCACCATCGGCTGCGTGGAAGACTCTAGTTTCAGAAACCGTAAAGCTTTTCCATAAATTCGAAGGGCGTCACCCCGAACGAGTTCACAAAATGAGAGGGGGTAGGGAAAATCTGCGACATCCAGCCGATATTGCGTTGCCAGAGCGAGATAGTGGCCCCATCTGGTGAGTACAAGTAAAACACTGTAAGCTTAGGGCCTACATATTTAGTCGTAGGGCATCTGGCGCCATCTGGTGAATGATTATGTTTTACTGGGCCTTCTGTGAAACTAGCCAGAAGCCATGCAGATGACATCTATGGATGAAGTCTACGCATCACTAGCTTACGTCGGTGCACCGCTGTTGGGTGTTCCTGTTTGCGTTAGCAGAGCTTTACTTATTAAGTTTGTTCCACCGCCTTTGTTTCTATTGTGACTGCAAGCGATTGAAAGCCAACATTGGTATTTCACGTAAACAAATTAGGGAAAATGATTCATTTTCTCCTGGAAAGTCAGGGAAAATGAATTCTGCAGAGTTGTAGGAACCATGAGTGCTGGAGTATGGGTCAAATGCCATGGCATTTTGCAGTTTACCTTCTTGGGGGTGTGTAGCATGGCCTAGCAGTGTTTGAGTGTCAAGGTGTGAAATCTGTGGTTTTCAGGTAAGCAGTGTTTCTTTGTGATTCGTCAGCAGCACTTCACTGTGCAAGCCTTGCTGTTCACTGGGCAGTCTGTCAGCAAACAGATGGTCAAGTTTGTCTCTAAGTAAGTAACAGATTGGTCTCATGTCTTTAATGCTGTTTTCCTCTTGTCTGATTAATGCCTGTTCTAATCTGATTCTATAATGCTGTCGATGCTGTTACGTTGAGTGATATCTGATCAACTTTAATAAATTTCACATTTTCAGTTCTCATAATGAAACTATTTGCACATCAGTCATAGCTTTTTTAAAGCTGTACATACTGGTAGATGTTACAACGGATGTTTTGCGTATTATACTTATTGATTTTTGTGGTTTTTGTGTCAGCCTGAAAGGAACTGGTTGCAGGTCATGCTGTTGTATTTTTATGCCAGTAGCTCATTGCTGTCTGTTGTGTGTGATTGAAGTATAACGAAAGAGTCAATCATTGATGTGGAGGGGACGGTGGCAAAGGTTGATGCAAAGGTCGAAAGCTGCTCTCAGCAGGACATTGAGCTTCATGTCTCACAGGTCTCTTACTCGCCGTTCAGCAGTGGTCTGATTTTGATGTGTTCATATAAGTAGGTTTGTTAAGACCACTCATTCATTTTGACCAGTTAACCATGAGGCATATAACCAGTTAACCGGTTAACCCTAGTTATAAGGGCTTATTAATGGGTGCTGCATCAAGTTTGCTAATGGGTGATTGAGAGCACAAGACTGTCCAATCACTCCTCCCCATCACACAGGGCATACAGCGTACAGCGCCGCAGGCGATCGATATCAGCTTTGATCACGGCTGATAACACCCACCCACGCTGCAGCGAGAGGAACAGGCGAGAAGAGTCATTGCGCCGCACGTCTCGTCGGCAGTTCACGGTTAACCGAATCGGCAATTTCGGGCCCGGTTTTGCCTTCAGGACCGGTTAACCAGTTAACCATTAACAACCCTATTCATAAGTTGAACTTGAGAAAATCTGAGTGTAATTAAGGCTTATGGAAATCTGTTGAAAAAAATGGAGTTTACAAATCAAAACTTAGAAGAGTTTTGCATAACTCAGGACAGACTTACGACAGCATATTATGCTAACTGGCAGTAACTGCCTCAAGGGAATTGTAGTCACACATACATTCATTATTTTAATTTAAATTTTTATATATTTTTTACATAGTCACAGAATAAATATCAAAATATGAGTTCATTTTTGGCAAATTTTGGCAGTGACATAACAGCAAAATGAGTTAATTTACTGTTTTTAAACTAGTGCACAAGTTCACTACTAATTGCAGGTATGGACTGTGAATGCTGCTGTGCCTCGGCTTCCATTGTTGATTGAAGATGCCTCGCGGCCTGCTTCAGAAGAAGTGAGTGAAAATCTATCGTAACATTCTTAGCTGCACTTGCAATTATTCGAGTCAGCATTCTTGGTCTGATTTTTGTTTTTTTTGTTTCTGATTTCACATATTCAGTTTTTGCTGTTGTGGTTAATTTTTGTTTGTAAGTTTGTAAACCACTGGTCATTTGTGTAAGTGGTTGTTTTGATCAAAGTCAGTTCATTGAAGTTGAGCAAATGATTGCTTTTCAGTCATGGTTTTAGAATGGTGTGCATTTAGTGTTTGAAGCATTGTAGTGTAGCAATGTCTAGAGCTTAATTAGGTTACATGATGACCCAACCCAATGTACAGTAACTGGCTAATTAAACAGTGGCTGAAAAAATCTTATTATCACATAAAATCCTGCTTGGCTCTGGTTGTAGGAGTTGGCAAAGGTGAACCTTGACACGCGATTGGACAATCGCATCCTGGACCTCCGCACGGTGACCAATCAAGCAATATATCGTGTGGAGGCTGGAGTGTGCAAGCTGTTCCGCGACACACTGACGGATTTTGGATTTGTCGAAATCCACACCCCTAAGATCATCTCTGGTTTGTTACAAAATGATTTTTAATTTTTAACAATATTTTAAACTGACTTTTTCATCAAACTAAGTTTTGCAATGCATAATTGCATATAGTTGAATCTTTTTGTTTGCTTTTTGCTCTATTAGACTTATTAAAGATGGAACTGATTTTTATGACATTTCGAAGCCGTTCAGGACTGGTTAAGTAGGAATGAGGTTCTTTGAGTCAGAAGTCAATAATCCATTTTGTACTGTTCTTATTTTCATCCTTAACTGCACTTCTTTTCTTTAGTTACTAGAAAGTTATAGGTTAATAACCATGTGCATGTATTTGCCAAACTATGGGGACAGGTGGGTGTGACTATCAATCATGTTTTGGCTGGAAATAGTCTGATAGTATGGGTTTTTCTTATTTATCTTTTAGTCCCCAGGAGCCGTATACATAACAACGTCTTAGTATATGCCGAGACTAGCGGCTACGTCAGGACTAACAAGTCCAGGACTAATCAACTTAGTTAGTCGGTATGCAATAAGATGGCGTAGCAGTTGGACTAGCAAGTCTCGGCATAGTTGATGTCGGGTAATTTCATTTTTGAATTCCCTAGCATGAAGTCGCCCATTCTCATGTTGACGCTGTACAGCATGCCTTACCTTCCATACCTTACCTTACCTCCGGGGTGGACAGGCTCTTACATCTGCCCAGCGCTGAGGCCGTATCAGTTCAGCCCAATGCACGTCCCCGAATGTAACCACAAGGTTACAGGTAGCAGCTATAAAGCTGTAGACGGCTGTAAAGCCGTAATCGGCTGTGAAGCTGAAACCAGCACAAAAGCACTGGTAACATGTAGCAATCTGTTCTCACGGGTTTGGTCAGCTCTTAGTTAGCTCCTCACCTCCAGATTTTAACAATCTTTCGGGTCATCGGTGCAAAGCCCACCACCACGACAAGGTGGCTGACCACAGTGGGGTGCACGGCAGGCACGCATCGGCAAAATTGTCATCTGTTCACTCTGCTGCAGCCACAGGCCGTACATTAATATTCATGACATCTGTGGCCTAGGCTAATTACAGCTACGTGTGCAGGAGAAATGTGCGATGCAAAAATGTGCAAACAAAATCAGGCAATATATGTTATATTCGTTAAATTTTTATACTAAAATTGTGTTAGTAATATATATTGGCTGAATGGCGCAAGGTGTATTAGCAAGTGCCATAATTTTGTTATTACCTCCACCAAGGAGGTTATTTTTTTGCCGGTTTTTGTTTGTCTGTTTGTCTGTGTTAGCAAGATAACTCAAAAAGTTAGGGACGGATCTTTCTGAAATTTTGAGGGTATGTCGGGAATAGCACAACCTACCAGTGATTCAATTTTGGGGGTGATCCGGAAGGAATCCTGGATTCTGGATCACTTTGAAATTTTTGTTACCATTGCTTTCAATGGGGCATAAGGGAAACCGCTGCAAAACCGAAGATGATGCTGCCACCTAGCGAACAACATTGTCTTGGCAGAGGTGTGCTGGCTCTGACTGCTTTCTAGTTAATAAATTTATTTATGCCAGACTAAACCAGTTATGTCTGGTCACGAGGGAGACTAACTTTAGTCCCTTATTTTCACCCAAACTAGCGATAAGTCACTGTTATGCATACCGACTTAACAGTTAAACTCGGATTTAGTCCGAGACTAAAGTTATGACGTTGTTATGCATACAGCCCCATAGTTGGTAATTTCAAAAATCAAATGCACCTTGTTTTTCACACACCCGGTTGTATATCTGTTGTGGGATTTTACTGTGAGCTCATGTGTTAATGCTGTTGGGGTTTACACATCCTTTGCGTCCTCGCCGTTTTTGCTCAAACTGTCGGAGTCATCGCATTCTTGCCAGAATTGGTATAATTGTGTTCATGTTACATTGTTTGTGCTTGTGATGAACAGCTGCATCAGAAGGCGGAGCCAACGTGTTTGAAGTGACTTACTTCAAGCGGAGTGCTTACCTCGCCCAGTCACCGCAGCTCTACAAGCAGATGGCCATCTGTGCCGACTTTGAGAAGGTCTTCACTGTCGGAGCCGGTATCCACTTTGCATTGTTCAACGTTTAATGTTTATTGATAAAATTGTCAGCTTTTCATGGGATCCATGGGTTCGAGCTATGAAGTGACAAGTTTCTGTAGCTATTCCATGATGACAGCAGTGCCGTAACTATTGTTATTATTGTTATTGTATATAGCAAGTAATCTTTAAAACAATTTAATTGTTAACTTTACATGCATAAATCATTAATTTTGATCAAAAGCTAATATCAGTAATGGCATAAAATGCATTTTCTTGTTTTGCATATCTTCCATATGTTGAGCTAGTTATTGAGCTGTAAGCTCTCGTAGATGCACTGAGACATAGTTATTGAATATTTTCAACTCAGTTTTGTAGACAGACTGAAATGTTGACTTTTTGCGAAAACGATCATTGAGATAACTTTTTATGCTTGACATGATGTTGCTGTAATCTACTTTATGCTTTTTTATTGCGATGACAGTTATCAATAATTTAAGGATTAATGTTTGTTAATGATTAACTATGTGATTAATCGTTAATTCAGGGAGCTGGGTAAATGATGGAATGCATGCATGTTTGATGTTTTCCTAAGTCAGCCAGTGCACTGTCATAAGTTAATTTTCACATAGATTTCTGTTATTATTATGAACTGATGTCTAGTGTTTAGAGCGGAAGACTCCAACACTCATCGCCATCTGACGGAGTTCGTGGGACTCGACATTGAAATGGCGTTCCATTACCACTATCACGAGGTCATCAGGACCATCGGTGATCTTTTTGTTGCAATGTTCAAGGGTCTTGAAACCAAGTATGTATCGACTCAATAGACTGCATTGATTTGTGTTGCTTATCAGTTTGACAGTTATATATGCAATAAAACAAAAAGTGCATCCAATGAATGCAAAACATGAAACTTACAACCATATTTTGGTTTCGTTAATGTCCATCTGTCCACAGTACTTTCCAATTTGAACGAAATTTGGTCTATAGGTAGAGTTTGATGAGCAATAGATTCCGTATGACCTGATCCACATCTCCAAGGTCAACATAAGGGTCACAAAAGCTTCAAAATTCAACATCTTCTTCTTTCAAAGTCTGTATTCTTTCCAGTTATACCCAGAGCTGATTTTTAAACTAGGGCATGACATAAAATTTGACGCAGCCAGACTTTTGATGTATGTCTCAGTTATTGTGTTATGTTACTCTGAAGTTTATTGGTCACATATTATGCAGCATTATGAAACCAGTACAGAGGAGGCAATTTTTAGTCTCGTGCAGTGTGTAATTTTTTTAGAATCTTCAACATTTACTAGTGGAGTAATGGTGGATGTAGTTGTAGTAATTGTAAATGCAGCTGCAGTTGTCATTGCTGTTGCAGCAGCCATAGTAGTAATCAGCTGTGCCATGCTGCTGCAGGTATGCTGATGAAATAGCAACAGTCAACCGACAGTTTCCTGCCGAACCTTTCAAGTACCTCGAACCCAGGTGAGGTGATGTCATCGTCATCAGGTACTCGTAAAGGGATGCTACTTTTGGGGGATGCCACTTTTCTGCTTTCAGTAGCCGAATGTCTGTTACATGATTATTAATTGATTACTATAATCAAAATTTTGGGCACTGTCGGACACCGAAAATAAACATTGACGTGCGGTGATAAGGGAAGTGCGGTTGACATGCACTGAAGGGTTACAATGCTTTGTAGTAGTAACAGCAGTAGTGGTGGTAGTATTTTATCGACAGAGGGCTGAGAGGGGTTTAGATGTTTGCAGTAGCGGTGATAGCAGTAGTATTGTATAAGTCACTGTGTGTGTTATGTAGCCTGGTGTTGACGTTCACGGAGGGCGTTCAGATGCTTCGTGAGAATGGGGTTGAGATGGATGATGAAGATGACCTTAGCACTCCGAATGAGAAACTCCTGGGACGACTGGTCAAAGCCAAGGTCTGTAGTAGTAGTAGTGTTAGCAGCAGCAGTACTGCTAGTAGTAGTAGTTGTTGTAGTTGGTGGACTAATAATAAGTACCTGTTAAGAGATCAGATATACATGCTGCAGGTTCAGTTATAGAAGAAGTAGATGCTTTCTGTTACCTTGAGAGCTATCTATCATCCAACGGCAGCTCTGATAATGGGTGTCAAAGTACAAATTGCAAAAGCAGCAGCAGTGTTTGGTAAAATGAGAAAGATCTGGAAAAAGGACAACATTAGCCTGACAGTGAAGACAAGGTTATATGAAGCTATAATTTTGTCATCTTTCCTGTAGGGTGCTGAGGTATGGCCATTGACAGGAACATTAACAAAAAGACTGGATGCGGCACATCACAGATGGCAGAGGAGCATACTGGGCATCTCTTGGAAAGACAGGATAACAAAACGTTGAGGTCAGAACCAGAACTGGGCAACATACCATGGACAACATATTACTCAGAGAAAGACGATTATGCTGGCTTGGACATGTTCTGCGTATAGAGCATACCACAGCAAGCACTGTACTGGCAGGTATCAGGATATAAGAGAAGACCAGGTCGACCAAGAGTGAACTGGAGGAGCACAGTCAACAAAGACTTACAAAAGATGGGGTTCACCTGTGAGGAAGCAGAGGTGGCAGCTCTTGACAGACACAGATGGCATCGGAGTGTGGCCCAATGTGTCCAGTTGGATACGGGATAAACCAAGGTCGCCTGTTGAGAGATTGTTAGTTATTAAATAAATGCCTGGTAAATGATAATTGTTTATTTCTATTGTGCTGTTGTAGTATGACACAGACTTCTACATTCTGGACAAGTATCCACTAGCTGTTCGTCCGTTCTACACCATGCCTGACCCCAACAACCCAGTACCATCTTACTCATCTTTTGCATTATTTCATTACTTTTGAACGAACGTTTTCTTAGATTACTGTTTTCAATCTGCCACTTTTGGTTTGTTAGGGGTTGCAGCATCTTGTGGATATTTGTTTTTACTGAGCCGGACTTGCACTCTGAGGCAGCTTTTATCGGTTATTCCGCTATAAGCTCTGCCACAGTTTTGCTGACACACAGTTATAATTTATCACCAACTGTGGTTTGAGCTTGTCTTGTGGAGTCTACGGCCAAATTGTCAGATGTCGCTAGCTGAAGTGATTTCAGATGCCTTAATCCAAATTTTTATGATTGATTTACATGTCTATAAATTTTTGTGTGATTGGTCGCTATTTTCCGCATTTGTGGTAATCTTGTCATAACCGGCTTCACACTTGCAAACACCGAGATTACAAGTTAGAGCACAGAACACGCAGTTGGTATATTCTGTGGACTGCAGGTCCCATCTCTGGCTGTAATTTTGCTATACGTACATTGTTTTATCATCCAAAGTTATTGACTACATGTATTTTTTTGTATCTGATATTGCTTTCCATCATGCAAATGCAACCTGGCAGTGGTTATATTTTTGGTTTGATTTGATTTTGTGGTGTAGAAATATTCCAACTCTTATGACATGTTCATGAGAGGCGAGGAAATCTTGTCAGGAGCTCAGCGAATCCACGACCCAGACTTCTTGTCTGAGAGAGCTCTCCATCATGGCCTCGGTCAGTGTGGTAGTACTAGTTGTAGTAGTAGTAGTAGTAGTACTTGTAGCGTTGGTAGTAGTTGTCATTGTTGTAGTTGTATGTATGACTCTCTCTGATAGAGCCATGCATCATGGCCTGAGTCAGTGTAGTAGTGTTACTTGTTGTAGTATTAGAGCACCTTTTTTGCTGCATCAGTAGTAGTAGTGGTGGTAGTAGTAGTAGTATGACTTTCTGCCAGAGAGAGCCTTTCATCATGCCCTGGGTCAGTATATGATGTGTTCTATAGTAATCAATCAGTGGTTTATCTGTTACTATTAATAGTAATACCATGGCAGTGTTTACAGTGCTGTCAGCATAGCAGTGATGAATGTACCACAGTGGATATTTGTTCTGCAGCTGCCGACCTTTTGACGAAGCCAATCGGCTTGAGCCACAGGTCCACCTTCAACAGCAAGTTTCTGCATTTGTAGCCAACCACTTAGGTGAACTTAGCTTACCATCCCTTTGGGTTAGGTAAATCGACTACTGTCTTGTCTGGCTGGGGTTAAGGCCGGGCATGTTCACCTGTATCAGGTGGCAGGTAACACTGTCATTTTATATGGCACGTGACACTCCACAGCTTGGAAATGGGTTTTCCTAAAGAACTGCCCCTTAGCCTTTTCTTGTCTTTGTCAGATCTGGAGAAGATAAGGGCATATATAGACTCATTCCGCTACAGAGTTACACCTAGTAGTAGTAGTTGTTGTTGCTGTCAGACCTGGACAAGATCAAGGCATACATCGACTCATTCCGCTATGGAGCTCCTCCCCACGCCGGCGGAGGTATTGGCATGGAGCGAGTCACGATGTTGTACTTGGGCCTCGACAACGTCCGCAAGACGTCCATGTTCCCTCGTGACCCAAAACGTCTTACCCCATAAACACCCTCCCACGAAAGCCATGCAGCAGTGTGATCTGTTTTGATTTATATTTCAGTTTCAGTTTTAGTCTTGAGAATATTTTCACTCTTTAGTTTCATTTTGGTTTTCCATTTGCTTAGTTTTCGTTTATGGCCATTTTGTTTTCATTACTGGATAACACAAAGGGCACTGCTGCACAGTCGCTCTCTGTTATGTGTTCTGTGGGAATTATTTTGAAGTGTATACAAGATTGTAGATCGCAGTGCTGTAGGTATATGCCAGCCAGAACTTCATTATATTATTATCGTTTAGTGCAATTAAGTGTTTGCAGTTTGTCAGTTTTGTGACAGAGTGTGTGAAAATATAATATATTCAGATGACCAGTTTAGATTACTGTCTTGTATAATGTATATGGATTCAAACCAGATCAAAACGTCTACACAGTGCCAACATATTACACAGCTATCCACCAAGCTATGCAGTATACCCTAAGCCTAGCCTTGACCTTTGACCTTTTGCACTTGAAATTGGCACCAATTTCTCCTGCCCTGGGGAATGTTGACACCTTTGTTGGTTTTTCTATGCCATTTTCAAGTTCTATACATGATAGATGGGCACAATCTGTGATGTGTGTTTAGGACAGCCAGATAATTAAGCTTCTTACACTACCGTTGCTGCTGCTTGTTGTGATCTGTTGCATGAATTATCTATAGGGCCCACAGTTCTTCACAGGCCGCAGAATTTCAAGCCCAGCTGCGGAATTTTTTCTTTGCTGCGGAATATCCCAGAATTTTGCAGAAGTTGAAAATTCACCGGCGATTAGTGTGATTTTTGATTTGATGACATATTTTTATCGACTTGATGATATATTTTTATCGTGGAAAAAATCAAACTGAACTGCCAAAAGCTGTGGGCCCAACTAATAGCTATCGCCGTATGGCACAATCATAAATAAATGCAATGCAACTTGGCAGATTGCACTTTTAAAATTAAAAAAAGATACTTAATTTTCTTTGTATGTTGCTACGTCACTATGCCAGCCGGCCCTTCAGAAACTACAGTTTGTGAACAGGATAGAGCTCAGTTTACTTACAAATGGAAGGCCATGGTGAGCAGCGGAATTTGGATGATTTTGTCGTGGTAAGCCTTGGAATTTTGCAAACTGGCCCGCAGAATTTGGCAAAATTTTTCATGGAAAACTGGGCTTTAATTATCTGGCCCTGCTTGGCTTGTTTAGACTATGTCTTTTTGCCATCTGGTCTATCACAGCTTTCCACCATCTGTGTTTCTGTTAGAATTTTGGAGGTGCACTGATATGGCAGTCCAATCCAATTATCAACGTCAGCTGATGCTGCCAATAATAATTACCAGCAAATCAGCTGATCGTCAGTGCATCTGTAATTCAACTGTTGCTTATTTTAGTCAGTATATCGTTTGTTTCAGTTAAAATTTGTCAGAGTAATGTTACATTGTACTGTGGTTCGTCATAGGATGCAGGTATTGTTTATTTCCGCTTGCACAATCAGTGACACATCTTTCTGAACTAAACTGTTCCGCTTGCACAATCAGTGACACATCTTTCTGAACTAAACTGTTGAGTAGTTTTTTTAAACTGCAAGTATTATTCAGACAACATATTATTCAGACAACACGTAACAAAGGCATCGTGTTGAAGGAGTAAGAGTTGCCATGGTTCACTTGTGCCTTACAATACTTCTCATTGAATGACTTTACTGTAATAAACCAAGACACGTGTACTTATGTCTTTCTGCTGTTATAAAGATTTACTGGTACTGAAGAACATTTTCTGTGTGCTATTGAGTATGATCTTCATTCTGACTTAAAAACTTGAGCTGACCGATCATTAATTTTAATAATAAGCCAAAACATATTTGGTTGATTATGTGTGTGAACCACTATCTGGTTTTGTGGAAAGCGGAGAGAAGGACGGGAAATTTGCAAATTTGTGGAGGTGTGGGGATATAGCAATGGAAAGAGAACAGTGGAGGTGGATGGTGATACTATTGCAAAAAATGCCTACATTTTTTATTCATCTACAAGACCTTGCTACCATTATTGCTTCTAATATGTAGCTATTTTTTCAAAAACTTCTTTTGCATTTAAAGCAGGCAAATCAAACTGCTGAAGTAAAACTGTTGGCAGATTGGCTTGTGCCAAAACTGTGATGCCGATAACTGTTGCTATTTTCCTAATAGCAGTTTTTGATTACATTGCTTCTCATTTATTTCTACTGTCACAGAATGCTGATTACATGCCATCCTAATACATGAAAATGATACACTGGTAGTAAGCACTTCTGGCTGTCGACAGAATATTTAGTTTGATAAAGTATATATCCTATCCTTATAGAGCCCTTGCTGGTTTGGGTTTTGGGCGATTAGTCTTAAACAATTCTAATGCAGTTGTGTATTTTTGTGAAGAAACTAATCCACCACATTCCAAGTTCATGAACAAAATTTTGTCGGTATGGATTGCAGAGTGGACTAACAATATATGCTATAAGCCAGCAGACACAGTAACATTTATGAGTTATAGCAATTGCAGTGTATGTGAAGCGATCAGCATAAAATAACTATTTTCACAATCTATGTTTACAGATTCCTTCTGGAAAATGCATCATTTAAGCACAAGTTCACTGTATCTTTGTTTTATTTAGAAAAGTACTGGTAGCCGAACACTCGGTAAAGACTGTCGCTTTAAGCACTAAGCAAGAACACGTCTCCTTAGCAGTAAAACACAACAAAATAAAATACACATGATAGACCTTCTCGGCTGTGAAGCTGCTGAAAGTTTACTATCGGTACGCTAAAATGTTAACGCATAATTCGATCACGGCATACGGTAGGCAATTAACTGGAAAGCACAGAGTACACTACATACACTGTAGATGATGAATACAAGTGTCGTTCTATAAATAAGTTACAAAAAGCGTCATTCTGTTAGTTTTCCAAATATAAATCCGAAATATACGTTTTGTAGGGAATTTAATTCCGAGTAGCAGCTGAGGTTTATGACGATGAGGTCACTGTGACGTCATTTATAAACATTAAATTCGATGACGTTGCCACTGAAATCGTCCCATAACGAACAGCGTTCCGTTATTATATTTTTGTGGGCAGAAAAAAAGTTAATGCAAATCAGATTCACTCTGAGACGCATGCAGTATATGGCACAAGTGCTTTATGAAGCTAACAGTTTACATTTGGTGTAAGAAAATGCTAGATGGCCAGAAATTTGTATCATGCCAGGATGCAATCAGACGTTTTTCAGTGGCATGGGCAGCAGCCAGAATCGTTCTTTGCATCAGGCATTCAGAAGTTTGCTGACAGATGGGACAAATGTTTGAGCGAACTCTGATATATATATGGTGAAAAATGAAACATTAATCTTTAGCATTTAAAGTGATGGTGTTAACTTGTTAAGTTTATACATTTTCTCTGTTCATATGCTGTTTGTCACTTGCGAGTTATGATAGATTATTGGTGGGGAAAATAATACATGTGTAAACTGTGTTCTATGAGCAGATGATGTCACAATAATGACGTCATCATCAAAAAAATGTACACATGTTCAGAATAAAAATCCCTCCAAAGCATATATTTCGGACTTTTTAGATTTAGAAAACTGCTGATTTCTTTTCATTGCTCTCAGTTTGTAAGCCCAGTACAGAACAATTGCAGAACTTTATAAAGCAAGTCTTAGGCCGTTATGCACATAAATGTACAAAACATCAGTTTATGCACTTGCTAACAGCAACATTGAAAAACTCACACATTGAAAACAGCAAAAATCACAAAAGGTGATATTGCTCGCATTGCACTGACTGTGTGTCGATGTGCTGCTGAATAATTCGATCCGCAGCATTCTATGGCCCATCTCCGAAAACCCCCCTATAGACGCAAAAATCCCACAGATATCTCTTGCATAAGCCTAGTTATAACCAATTTTGTCCCAAATGTCGTTGCCAGGGCAACCAGGGAGGGTCCTGGGTGAAACTGAATGACACCATTAGATTGGCCATCCCCAAAAACCATGCCATAGGTCCAAAAATTATGACTATCTTATACACAGCCGGAGTTATGACCGTTTAAAGAATTGTTTAATTTTCCCCATAGGCGCCATTGTAATTTTTTTGATTTTTGCGATTAAATATGTTGAATACTATATTTTAATTTTCAAACCCTAGAATCGCGTCGTCTGATGATGTATTAAACGTAAAAGTCCCTTAAGGGGTCTGACCCGTGGGTGCGTTGAAGAAAAAAGTATATATATATATATAAATATTTAAAAAATGTGGGGTACATTTCACCCATTTGTCGAGAACCCCCCTTGGAGGGATTTGCATAAAATTTTGCATGACTGGTCTCCTCGCCAACATAATCAACCACGCCGGACTTTATCTCAATTGGGTCAGGGGTTTTTATTCTGCATGGGTCAAATTTTTGGCTTCCCCATAGGAAAGATAAGTCGCCGTTAACACTGGGCTTGAACTACCGTTCAGCCTGTAGCTAGTCAGTTTTTTCACTATGATGCAAGTTGCATAAAGCCGTAAAAACTGGTCCAAATGTCTAATGAAACATCTGTCCATAAAATTTTAAGGATCCCGTCAACGTACAGATAGACCATGCAAAGTATAAACCCAAACGCCTTGGCACAGTTAACAATGAAACAATAACAAAGCAGCAAAACAAAAGCGTGAAACTATTAAGGCAAATGATACGTTGAGCATGATGCAAATTACCTACTTTTGGCCAGGAAATAAACACGGTGTTTCATAAAAACTCGCCCTTTTCTTTCTTTCACAATTCACTCAAATGATGGTCAATTTGCAGAAAATTTTTACCAGATGTAGCTGAAGAAATACTAATTCAAAATATTTGGACAAAATGTGGCTGTTGGTTATCTGCAAGTCGTGATTTAATGCTGACGTCATAATGTGTCGCGAGTACAAACTTGTTTGTTGCAATTGGTGCTGTCGGTTGCTGAATGGCTGCCCTGCTTCGATTGTGAACTTCATCTGGTTCACTGATGACAACTGTTGAAGTTTTACTATTGCAGCCACAAAAAATGCCCAAAACGATCACTTTCACACTCGCAGGAATAGCTAAACTTTTACATCTTCCAGCAAGACAGTGCACCAGCACACACCGCTTGCAAGACGGTTGAATTTATGGATCACGAGATGCTTGATTTCATGCCCCCATGTTGCTTAGTGCTAACACAATTAACATTTTTCATCAGTGAACCAGGCAAGCTTGTACTCACGACACATTATGACGTCAGCATTACATTATGACTAGCAAAGAACATTTAACGATAAGCTACGTTTTGTCGACACATTTTTGAATTAGAATTTCTTCAGCTACATCTGGTGGAAATTACACGCAAATTGATCATCATTTGAGTAAATTATGAAAAAAGAAAAAGGGCACCTTTTTATGAAACTCCGTGTACATGGCTAACACACAATATATCCACATCGCTTTGACTTTAGCATATAACAGCTTATAGATCTTGCTTCTTGCAATATGCAATCGACACAAGTAATGGTGAAAATACTGAATACACAAGAAAGTAAGCAGTGCAGACAGCGATGTTTGCACAAAACTGAGCCAGAAATTCTTAAGGCTCAAACGGCACCATTATTTGTGGGAATTTGCCCAAAGCCCCTATAACTGTTGATTATCCCCCACCCAATTTTCCTCTAATTCTAAGAGCATGCCATTACATACTCAGGCCCTCCACCCATACTCGTACAGGACAGCTTGCCCTTCCAGAAATCAGCACGTATCTGGCAAATCCTTAAAATCTTGTTTACTGAAAAACTGACTGAAAAGTGTCCTGATGAACGTTATTAACATTGAGCATTTTTGTGTTCTGAAAAACAATTTTACACAGCAGGAGGCGTTCATAGTACATAAACAATTAGTTATTATAAAAAAGTGTGACAATAACAACAAATTATGTTACAGTGAAAATGCCAGACATTGCGGCACAGATAAAATACAGAGAGAAGCAACGAGCATTCCTCTGAAGCCAAATGCAAAAAAACGAGTTCTGCCACAAGGCAACATTAAATTACGCACATTATATCATTACATTGTCCTCCAAATAGCGCTTATCATTTGGGTCACATTAAGCCCTTTTACGATCATAATGACTTCAGTGATGTTGAGTCTGTCCGGTGTCAAGAACCTGGACAATTGCATATGTCCCTACAAAACTCGCTACGCTAAACTATTCCATAACTCTCAATTAGTAACTCATGTATCACAGATCTAATTATTCTCAAATAAAGAAAAAAGGCCCAAATTCTGTTTCCATAATACCACCAAGCAATGTCGTGGGTGGGCCACATTTCGGACAGAGGAGATTATGGGTGCTCAAAATTTCAACTTTCATCCCAAAATTTTGCACCTACGGACAAAAATTTTCTAAAGAAGATTTTCAGACAATTTTTCGACAACCCAAAATTTAAGGGGAGGCCAATGCACTTTGCCACGATGCCATAAATAACAACTAACTGATGTATATCTAGAAATAACAGTCAATATAATGCAAAGCTGTTCAAGTGGAAAAGCTTCCATTGCACTGCTTATTTTTGCCTGCCTACAGTAAAAACAGAAGTAAAATAACACAAACTGTTTAACAAATGTGTGGCCTTAGACAGTGATCACCCTCGAAAAACCTAAAACTGACTGTTCCTTGCATCACGATCAACACCCTCCAAAAAAATTCATGTAAAAATCTGTTCATCTGCATAACATTGCGGAGTGAGTGAGTGAGTAGGCTTTAATGCCCCACTCGACACAATATTGGTCATTTCGGTGATGGCCTTTTGAGGTAATGCAAATACACATAACAATGGAACAGTTTAAGTTTCAACCTTTACAAAAATGAAACAGTCAGTTCAACCTTTACAAAACCAAAACACAAAAATGATGTAAACCTAAAATTGCAAGAACTCTCAATTTCAAGTGTGCACTGCATTATGTAACAACAATAATCTTCCCTCCTCCAGACAGTCATCAATCTCAGAATGCACATCATCTATTGGAGGATGTCGGTGAAAATGCAACCTCCTTCGTAATCAGTGGAGGCCATTTGCTGGACACGCAGCAGCATTTACAGAGAAAGACTTTTACACGCCAAAAGCCACTTTCAGCATTAATTAAACAATAGTTTAAAACAGTAATAAAACGCTGATAACAGAAAACATACAAATAAAATAAAACTCATGATGCAGATAGAGTACTTCATTGGAGAGCCTCAATACTGAAAACTGGTAAAGATTAATAACTGTCATAACAGCTTGCATCACTCTGTAACCGGATATGTCAGTCAACTTGTGCGCATTTATTTTGATGTAAGAACACATTAAAACCAGATCTAAAAACAACAGAGCCTCATTTAAAAACATAGCTCTCCCCATCCCTTTTCCATTCCATTTACTCCTATTTAACCTTCAAAATAAAAAAAATACTACAGACTTTAGAGTACTGCTGCCAGAAAACAAATCTGGGTAGTAGCATCCAAATAAAATCTGAGGTTAGCATCCCAGATTAAAGTTGAAAATTAGTGCAAAAAAACATTTAGGAGTTAGTGTTAAAACCAAAATTCTGGACTGTGACTATGCCAAAATCTTGCGATTGGCACGTAGATAAAAATTTCTGCATCACGGAAAGCAAAAATCTGGAAATTCATGACCAACAAAAACATTCAGTATTACTATCCAAGCCAAAATGACCACACAAGCTCCCCAATGAACAATGCCCATGTGTAAAAACACTAAAAGCAAACAGAGATATTGCATCACAGTTGTATGTAGTCACAGGCACCAACTCAACACTGCCCACAGGGGCAGAGTGAATAATGCCCCAATGCCTGGGGCAACACTTTCACTATGCCTCGGTACAAACAGTATCTATCTGCAATCAACTGCTCATGATAAATCAATTCATAACAACATGCAAAGTATTTCCTACAGCTATAACATTTGTGTGCACTAAAATGGTAAAACTGCTGCAGCTGCGAGATGTGTTTTTCCCGGCCAAAATTTCACCAAAATGCACTGGCAGTCAGACCTGTGCCCTGGATCCTTATGATGCTTCCCAAACCCCCAAATTGGTTGGAGTGGGGACATCCTTTCCCCATGCTGCACCCATTCTAACATCTTCCGTATTTCGATTCTCATACTGCCCTGGTACTGAGTCGGCATCGGTGTGAGTAATGTTCCTAAATGTTTGGAGTAGGTGAGTGATGACCGTGTTGATTTTCTGCCACGCTGTGTTCAGCGCTGACTTCAATGCTGAGTGAACCGACCACTCGACGTTTGTCCACCATCAGTCGTCGATACTGCTCATGGAACTTTAGCAGTAGTGGGAATGACACCAGGACAGCAGCATACAGGCACCAGTTCATCCATGTGACACCACCTGCCATAACAACTACAACTACTAGTACTACAACTACAACAACAACAACTACTACCACTACTGGTCTAATGTTCATAACTACATGGTGGGCCAAAAAAAACCGGACCTGTTTGAGCGTTGATAGCTCAGCAACATTTGGTTAGTGGTAGAAAGATGTGTAATACGTCAATAGTTTCAGAATGCTATAAAGAATAAGTGACAAATTTGCATAGTAAAGCATTTAAATATTCTTTGCCTAATTTGCATAAATATTTGTCACCCCCGAAATTCTGCCAAATTTGACTGTAAAACGTGGATTTAACATGGACATTTGAGCTTTAATAACTTAGCATTGTTTATTGATGAAAATGCGCGTAATATGCCAAAAGTTTCGAAATTGTCTACAGAAGAAGTGTACAACTTGCCTGTCTCAGCATTTAAATATTCTTGGCCTGATTTACACAAATCTGCCCCACACCTAAAATCATGCTAAATTGGCAGTAATGCATGAATTTAAGTTGATTTTCATTCAGCATACAATGAAATATCAGCAATTAATAACACACATACATTGAGTTTAGATGAAATTCGACATAGGCAGTTGCCTAGCTTTTGCATTCATAACCGTCATCAGTCCTTTTAGGCAGCTGATCTGGTGTCAATGTGTTCAGAATCAGCTGAGCGTAGCATTCGATTAGCACACGTTTTAGCTGGTCAGTTACTGAAATTTTGTGACCATGCTATCTGTTGCAATGCCCCCGCACTGCATAATTCACAGAATTTAAATCTGGACTTTTTGGCAGTGAGTTTTTGAGTTCAGTGAACTCAGGCACATGGAAGTGCAGGCAAATGCCTAATTTTAGGGGTAATGAAGATTTATACAAATTAGGCAAAGAATATTTAAATGACTTGCTATGCAAGTTCAACCCTAATTGTCTACAACATTCTAAAACTTCTGACACATCACACGAGTTTCTACGGGTAACGATCGCTGAGTTATCAATGCTCAAACAGGTCTGGTTTTTTTTTGGCCAACCCTGTATATGATTCTTTTTACCAAAATTTGTTAATAATCAACCAGGATTGTAGTGGTGGGAATAATACTAGGACTGCTGCATACAGGCACCAATTCAACTACTACTACTATAACTGCTCATGGAACTTCTGTAGTAATGGAAATGACACGAGCACAGCGGCATATGGACAACAACAACAACTACTACTACTACACTGCTAATACTACTACAGCTCACCGTATGTAGCGGAGGTGTAGTTGATGGCAAGGAATATCATTGGTAGAATGTTGTACATAACGGTCATCATCATGCTAGTGCAGACTTCGGCGACTGGATATGTTGCTTCAATGGCCAGCTCATAGTACAGAGGAATTGCTCCATTGTTACACAGGCCTTGGATAACGGCCGCAGCAAACAGCGATACTACAACAAACAACAACTACCACTCCTACAGTATCAACTACTACTAATACTACCACGACTACAACCACAACTACTACTATGCAATAGCCAGCTCATAGTAGGAAGGAATTGCTCTGCCGTTACACAGACACTGGATAACAGCCGCAGCAAACAGCGATACCATCACAAGCATTCAGTTAACAGACAATTACAGACATATCAGATTTTGACACTGGCGTGAGCATCGAGTCATACTAAATCAAAAAAGATGTTCGCAAGTTAGCAAGGCTAGTAGATGCCAATACATGAACTAATGCCAAGCATTTTGGACCTTAAAAGGCGAGAGCACAGTAAAAATCACTGTTACAAGACAGTGACCTCTAGCGAGAAAGCACACTGTGTTCAGATAAAAAAAAACATCCACTGTAGTTTTTATTTTACATCTCCATCGAAAATGTTTAGATTCATACAAAATTTTCCAAGAATGTTTAAAAAGAATCAAGCATCCAATCGACGTGAACGTTAAATTTTCACTGCTACCAGTGATGTAATTCTCGCGTCATACTTTCACGTTTGAACGTAATGGGGTTTACTACTACAATAACTACTGCTGCTGCTATTACTACTGCATACCACGTGAGAATGTGATGTACTGTTGTGCGACCAGTATAAACCAATATGACGATAGAATACAGCCAGCATTGAGGATTAGAACAAAGGCTTTCATGTGTCCAAAAAATAGATCACTCAACCTGGACAAATTAACCATGCCACCGGCAAACTATACATTGCACCCACATCCACTACAGTCCACAGAGATCAATAAAATCAATTACATCATCATTTTAAGTTAGCCTAAAATACATTAAGTTACATCACAAAAAACGAGGCTAAGGAACTAAGATGCATAACTTCTACGAATTTCACTACATTGCAAAATTTTTTGGCAGGTATCATCCAAAGCACAGTTTGCTATTTTAACCAAACATTTTTAGAGTTTGGGCTGCTTGCACCATTTTTTAGCAAACTATAACAAAGCAACCACCGATACTTCCCCAACTTTCCATATTGCTTGTCCTATTTGTATATATGACAGATGAGATGATATAACAAGAAATATAAACAAAATGGTAAAAAAACTACCACTGACCTGCCAATAAGGACTGCAGCCACAGAGCCAGATGAAACAGCCGCAAAACCCAACCAGCCTATATAAAACTGAACAATATAACACAATACTGTTATTATTATATTAATTAATAACACAAAATTGGCACTAGTAATGACTAAAAAAATTTTAATATCAAACTTTTCGATAATCAATGACTAACTAATTGTCAATTTCGATTAAAACTAACAGTTGTTACTGTGCAAGAAAATAGAAGCTGTCAAATTAACGCTTTAACTTTTACGTTTTAAAACTAATGCATGTTAACAAAATTAAAGCACGTCAAAAAATTAACGCATATTTGTAAATTTATTAAATTCTGTGAAGCAAAAGTTAGAACATTCCATTAAACAGTGGTAATTTGATAATCAGATAATATTCAAGTAATTATAAATTGTTTTGTTGCCATTCCATCACTACTGTCACAGTCCCGCAACACAGCCACGGGTTTGTCGATCATCATTCCAATCACCCTCTCGATGTAGTCCACCTACAACTTCAACGTTAATTAATGCCTGTTCTAGTCTCACACAAATAGTACTGCTACTACAACAACAACAACTACTACTACTACTACTACAACTGTACCTCATCCATGACGTCCTTGAGAATGACTCCAAAAAGACTGCTCCAAACTCCATATATACTCACTGACATGCTGTACGCTACACAGACCAGCCAGAAGTGTGCATTCTGACTCCTAGCATATACAGACAAACAACTACTACAACAACAACTACAACTACTACTACTACAAACAACCACCACATGCTGTTGGCTATGCAGATCAGCCAAAAGTCTACATTCTGCCATCTAGCATACAAACCGCTACAGATACCACTACAACTACTCATACTAATACCATACACGAACAAACCACTAACTACTACAAGTTGTCAACAACTGATGTAACATATACATTTGCTACGCAGATTCTGACTGTCAGTGTTCAATAAAAATTCGCGCTCCAGCAGTAAATATCACAGTGCAGCATGGTAGTGCTGACACTGTTGTAAGGGCAATGAGCGTTAAGTATAGGAAATGGCGTTTGGGGGGGGGGAGGTCCTGTAACTCCAAAACCCCTTAACTGATTTTCTGCCATGGTTAATTTGTCCAGGTTGAGTGATTTATTTTTTGGACACATGAAAGTTCAGTGATCACATCGCCCACCCGACCCCACAAGCAAAATTTGGTTACAATTGGTTCAAAGGGGGCGTGGCTGCGCATGCGCGAAATTAGCCTTTAGGCGTTTATTTTTTCCTTGTGCACGGCTACAGACCACCCTTTTGGAGCGACTGACGCGGCTAATGGCTCAAGCGAAGCGTCCTGAGGCCGGACACATTCCTTATATTTTTTCGATTAAAATTTTTAAAATTTATCCCTTTTTATGCCCCAAATTTTAAAAATTTTCATTACGGCTTATGGGGACTTCAAAGCGGTATAATTCGGTCCCCGTAAAAGATAATTGTGCGCTGTTTGCACCTACCCCCTATTTTCGACCCAGGCTATCCGACGGTGTCATATAAGTATACCTCCTAACAACCCCTGTTGCCATAGCAACCATTCAAAAGTTGCAAAATTTTGCATTACAGCCAATGGAGAGTTCGAAGCGATATAACTCGGTCCCAGTAAGAGATAATTGCACACTGTTTGCACCTACCCCCTATTTTCGAGGTCAAGCAATCTAATGGTGTCATTTAAATGTACCCCATAACGACCCCTGTTGCCACGGCAACAAATTTTGGGACAAAATTGACTATAACTCGGCCCCCGTGAAACATAGTTGCACGCTGTTTGCACCTACCTATTTAGAATGGCTAGTCTTGTAAAAGCCAGTCTGGAATTCAACACGCGATAATATCGCCCCAAAACCATTTTTGCTGTTTTTGAGTTTTGACTCATATTGCCCTTACATAGCTTTGTAAACTGTTGAAGATTTTTGCTCTGATCATAAAAATAATCTGATGAAAAAATTCAGTATCTCCAGAAATACAGCATATTTTTTTCATGCGCTGCTGCTGCTGCCACACCCACAACCACTATTGCTACTACTCTCTCTCATTCTTAATCGGGGCAGGGGAGAGGGGGTTACCGCCCCAATCTGTTCAGGAAGTCCCAGAGGTGTCGTGGACGGTTGTGAAGCTGCCTCCTGGCCAAGTGTCCGTTGTTGCCTGGATGTGAGTTGGACAGTAGAACACAAGATGTTCCACCGTCTCGTCGGCGCCATTACAATGTGGACAGGTGGCCGAGTCCCGGTGCCCGATACAGTGGGCGACTTCACTTTTTGACTTAGACTTTCGCTGAGCCTTTTCGCTGAGCCAAAGCCAAAGCTAAACGCTAAAGTCTGTACTAAGACCAAAGTTCAACTAAACAATTAAAAATGGCGGAAAACCGGTAAACCTAAATCAACCAATTACGCTTGGACTTGCTTATTTAACTGCACCACACAAGCAAATGACATAATGGTGTAACGTCTTACGTCATTGTGTAGCCATTATGGCGTTTATTTTTAATACCAGACTGTTTAAATGTACCCCCTAAAAGACCTAAACTATCCGTGTTAGTCGCCATGTTTTCGCTCAGCGAAATCACTTCACTTTTTGACTTAAGTAGGTACTTAGACTGAAGTTTAGGCTCAGCGAAAGTCTCAGCGAAAGTCTAAGTCAAAAAGTGAAGTCGCCCAGTGTAGGTTAGGTGCTACCAGTGGAGAGTGACCAGGATGTACTTGCGCCACTGTGACACACTGGTCCCTAGGTTAGTGATGTTCCCAGCGCTGGTAACTGTGTTCCCTGTCAGTGAAAACTCTATGGACTCAGGTGTGTGGACCCTAGTGTCAACTACTACTACTACTACTACTCCTGCCAGTACTACTAATATTGTGCTGGTGAAATAATACCTTTACCTGAACAAATCACGCATTCCTTCTTTAAACTCAAGCTTTCCGAATGCCGCCGTGAGACTCGGAGGCAGTGGAGGTCGAGATGGAAAATAGACTATAACAGCAACCAGTATCAATGCACAGACACCAGCCTCTGCACACAGACAAAGATTATACAGATTAAAAGGCCGTCTACAGCTCTTATTGCTAGCACATCACAGAGCTACAAAGCGTCACCTGCCATGTGGAATCAAACTGTTACCTGCCACCCAACGGTGACACAGGTGAACGTGCCCAACTTCAACCCAAGCCAAGTAGGTCAGTAATCAACCAAAAAAGATGAAGGCGGAGTGGAGGTTGGTGTTTAGTGATATACAGATATGACAGTAACTCAAACTGCCACATCACAAGAAGGGTAAATACAATAGTGTAAACTAGAAAGCAGTCAGAGCCAGCACACCTCCGCCAAGGCAATGTTGTTTGCTAGATAGCAGCACCATCTTCGGTTTTGCAGCGGTTTCCCTTATGCCCCATTGAAAGCAATAGTAACAAAAATTTCAAAGTGATCCAGAATCCAGATTCCTTCCGGATCACCCCCAAAATTGAATCACTGGTAGTTTGTGCCATTCCCGACATACCCTCAAAATTTCAGAAAGATCTGTCCATAACTTTTTGAGTTATCTTGCTAACACACAAACAAACAGACAGACAGACAGATAAACAAACAAACAAAGTCTGGCAAAAACATAACCTCCTTGGCGGAGGTAATTAATGGTTAACTATGCCATAAAGCCTGGAAAAATTCAACAGTTAATACAATTTTTAACTGTAAGTCATGTCACAAAAAAGCACTATAATACAGGTATCTAACGACAAGCATTTGACAAAATGATGGAATCTACTAATGCAAAAAATGAAAACCTCTCTGCAGAAGACTGGACCAAACAAACACTTACTAATTTCAGAATGAGATGCACTAATGTCTGTTAAAGTCCAAGTTGCACAAAAAAACGATATTGGCTAAATATGTGTAGAATGTAACACTAATTAATAATACGCTGATCAACGGAAATGAAAACATCGCTTTGAAGTAATTTTATCACAAATATGTTGTGCCACAAATACTGATGACGTCACTCACAGGACACTTGGTTGACAAACTGACATTCGCATTTGAAAATACTAAATCCGTTAATTTTCCTCAGAATAACGTTAGATTTATAGTACAAGTACATGACATCAGAAATTACGTCATTGTTTATTTGTTCACTACTAAAGGTGTGCGGTTAGTAAAATAAACGATGTGCTGGAATATTGTGGTTTACAGTGGGTTAACTACTGATGAAAATTTGGCCTTTTTGAAGCTATTTTCCATAAATGAAGCAAGCTGCATTTCACCTCCAGGCAATAAAGCTAGTTAGCAACTCTCCTGCAGATAATGTCACAGTTCCGAATATGGCCAAAACAGTGAAAAGGGAAAAGTGAGTACTTTATACCCGATTTTTAGGGTATTAAAATGTACTAGCAACCAGAAGATTAATGAATATTGACAAATAAGCATTTGATTAAGCCAAATAGTGCTTTATAACAGTTACACAAAATGATGCGACTTAAAATTTAAACATCACAAATGAAAGCAACAGACTAATACAGTGAATCTGTTGACTCATATGACAGTAGAAATAGTAGTAACAGTAGTTGTAGTAGTAGTAGTGGTAGCTTCCCCACCGTGGTGAGCCACCTTGCCATGGTGGTGGGGCTTGCACCGATGACCCGAAAATTTCTAAAATCTGGAGGTGAGGAGCCAACTAAGAGCTGACCAAACTCGTGTAGGCAGATTGCTACACGTTACCAGTGCTCTTGTGCTGGTTTCAGCTTCACAGCCGTCTACGGCTTTATAGCCGTCTACTTATGGCTTTATAGCCGTCTATTTACGGCTTCACAGCCGTCCACGGCTTTATGGCCGCTACCTGTAACTTTGTGGTTACATTCGGGGACGCGCATTGGGCTGAGCTGATATGGCCTCAGCGCTGGGCAGGTGTAAGAACCTGTCGACCCCGGAGGTAAGGTAAAATAAGGTGAGTGGTAGCTTTTAGTATTAGTCATAATCATAGCAGTAGTAATGTGATAAATGAAAGCAACAAACCGATATAGCGACAGAGGATTATCTGATGTCTCATGGTTTCCACATCTACAAGCAATTGGTACAGCACATTTTTACGGCAAACAATATCGATCACAATAAAGTGTTTACAAAATTAATACATAATTATTTACAATCCGTATTTCATAAATTTTCTGTGGACTGAGCAAATGAAATTGTTGTGTTAAGTTAAGAATAATAAGCAAAGATATAGACAAAAGCATAATACCATGCTATACCTACATCCAATTTTTCCACAGATACTACAAGTCGAGACAAGTCGCTTAATAACAATAAACTTTGTGAACTGTCAAAACATGACTTTTTGTTAGTATTTTTAGGAGAACAAACTAGGCCAGCTAAATCAGTGATCAAACTAGTCACAACAGTGATAAAGTCCAGTACAAAATTAATTTTAAATTATTCAAAAAATCTACGGAGTGTCAATAATAAAAAGTCAGGTAAATTACTCACTTGCATAGCTGATATTCGATACTCTGCCAACAAAAGAAACAAACAAAAATGACTAATGTCATTGAATAGATTCATAGGTTAAAACTAATAAGTGAAATAAATTCATCAAAATACAACCTTTTAAATTGTGTGTCGATGGCAGAGACACCTGGCACAGTCATTCCGAAAACGGCAGCAGCGATTGCCAAAATGTCAACAAACAATTAACATAAAAGGTAGTATCCTTACGAATCTTAAATACAAGCTGCAATTTATTTGTGCATATGACTTACATTACTGCACCACTGCTATTAGTGTAATTAAAAAGCAATCATTTGATTAACATGAGTGGCATTTAAAAATTTTGGTGGTCAAAAAATTGTCCAAAAATTTTCATCAAAAGATGCAACATTTGGGGCTGAAAACCCCAATTCTGAAGAAAGCCGTGGGCAAAACTAAAATTTTAAATGCCCATAATCCTTACTATCAGAAATTTCCAGCTGTTTGTCGGAAAAATGCAGCATCTTCTTGACCTGACTAAAAGGCCAGCCAAATCAGTGGAACTAATGTACTAGTGGCGGCAAAAGCAGCAGCAGTAGGAGCAGTATTAATATCATCGCTATCATAATTACTACTACAAGCAGAAGTAGTATTATTGTTAAGAACCTGTGTCCTATAGGAGATGGGACAGGAATTGGATCATCAACTATCAAAGGACCTGGCAACGAAACAGCACAATGGCAAAAATAAACAATTAATCATGCAATCAATCGTTAAACATTACAAATCATTTATAGCATTTAAATTTTTAAAATTCTGATGAAAGTCACATCAATAAGAATCAATAAAAACATCACAAAGCAGACACGACACCATCATGAAAGCATCCAAAATCATGACATCTATTTCTCCAAAAAATCAACACTTTAATTTGTCTACAAGACCGAATTAAAAATATTCAATAATTGTGCCTCAGTGCATCTGTGCGAACTCATAGTGTGATTAGATAAAAAGTTTGTTAAGCAAGAAAACATTTTCTTTGGCAATTACCACTGTTAGTTTTAATCAGAATTAACAATCGACTAATCGTACGTCAATTATCAAATTACTAAAATAAATTAAGAGAAATGGTTCAGCATTTTGCAACAAAATAACAAGACAGCCTAAATAAGTAAAATAATAAACTCAAATAAAATTAATAAAATTTTGCCTTACACATATGAAAATATAATAACACAATAAACTGACCATAAATAAAGCATACAGCAGAGCCGGCAAAGCCAGCCATTGTTGCTATGGCCGTCGCAGTTGTCCGTTGCTCTGGGGGAAACCACAAAGCTGAAATTGATGGACCAGCGGTGAATACCACAGGCCCAGCAAGTCCGATTATAAACTGGGAAACATGGGCTAACCTGGACAGCCATCAAAAACCCACTATTACAACTACTTTCAGTTTCCATTTTCACCAAAGCACTTGAAAGTAAGCCAGCATGAAAGTGGTAAGAACCAATAGCAGGGAAAGTCCAATAATAAACTGCAGAATATGAGATAAACCAGACATTCATCAAAAAGAACTACAACACATCCTAACATTAGGCTGTTTCAGACAGTTCTGCTCTGAGTACTCGGATGGCAATTATTATTCAATTTTGTTAGCATATAGTTTTCATTGTTAGGTCATCACATTGAATTCAATTTAAACTGCCACATTTCTGCATGCATGCTGCAACCCTATCTTGCAAGTTTAACCTTCTAACGATCAAATCTTTCAGTTTCTGGAGTAACTGGTGATAAAGTTGGCTTGCTCAAAGGTCACATAAAACAGAAATGAGTTCTACCAGAGTAGGTCTTTGTACATACCATTTACAAGCTGCCTGACCACAAAGCAAACCAACAGCAACTTATTACAACAATGACTAAGTACTGCAGCCTACTAGTAGTAGTACTCAAAGCTTTTGGTGGCTGTTAGAACATGCATTGCAGGACTTCGTATGAATTCAATCTTTTTGACTCACTGGCACTTCATTTCGTAAACTGACTTACTTACTTACTTCTTACTTGGTCGTAACAGTAGTACTCAACGACTGTTACCATGTAGCCAAAGGAGGTGTGGTGGATATACAGCGCAGTCCAGACCCCACCGTCATCAGTGTGACGGTCAGTACTACTGCTATACGCATACCTAGACAGAGACAACATCACATGTCTACAGTAAGCTAAGAAGCATATTTCCACATACACAGCTAAATCTGCTGCAACAGGAGTGCATACCCTTTGTAGCCCTCTGGGCCAGCAATTGTTTAACCCAGTTCAGTTAGCAATAACATAAAATCCTAGTTGGCCATATGGCAAGCAGCGTTGGTGACCAGCACCTTTAACTGACAAGGTCAGTATGCCAGCAGTTCTAGTAATGGGGCCTAATGATACACAGAATTTGCCACTTCATTCCTAGAATTCTACACTTTGAGGCATAAAAAAACGCACCAAAATCAATCAATCATAACTTGAAGGTGGATTATCAAATTTTAATAATTTCTGGTACAACTATTCCTGATACAACTGGCCATCAAATGGTTATTCAAGTTTTCACCTCATCTAACATATGCTTTTGCACTACTTCAGGTCAGGTCAGGTAGTCGCGTAGTCGTGAGACCGTAGCGTCGCTCTTCCACCGTGACCGCGCTTAATAGCCAGCTTCCATTGATCAGCAGGTGGGCGGTTGTTGTCTCTTCGTAGTTGGTCTATCCACCTGCCACGTGGACGACCAGGACGACGTTTCCACGTAGGGTCAGGGGACGCGCCCGTCGCCAAGCCTCGCTAGATGTCCGAAGATGGCTGAGCAACGGCAACGGATGGTGGTCGATAGAGGAGGGAGACCGGTGCGAGCGGCAATCTCTTTGTTGAGATTACCGCTGAGGGCCAGTCAACCCACAGACATGTGGCACAAGGTCAAGCTTGCGACCTGGAATGTCATGTCCCTCTCGGAAACAGGCTATCAAACCGCCCTCGCTTGTGAATTAAGCAAAGATCCCGGGAAGTGACTGTCGACAAGTCGAATCCACCACTGTCATCCACTCAGGAGGGACTCAACATACCAATGGCGCCGCCCTATTCATTAACCAACCATTCAGTCAGGCACTTACTTCATGGAAACCAATTTCCGACCGTCTCCTTTAAGCCAGTTTCATCCACAAACATGGCCACATGTCTGTTATTGTGACTTATGCACCCACCGAACCCTCTGACGCAGATGTAAAAGATATCTACTACAACCAGCTGACCTCCGTCATCCAGTCTGTCCTACCACACGACATCCTGGCGATTCTGGGCGACTTTAACGCAGCCGCTGGTCCGCCCAGCGACATGAGCCGTGCAGTTGGCCATTACTCCAGCGGGAGTCTAAATGACAACTCCGAGCGCTTGAGGTCCCTATGTGATATGCATGACCTGACAATTCTCGGAACTTGGTTCAGGCGTCTAGACATACATCGCATGACATGGCTCTCACACGATGGCTTTACGAAGAAAGAAATAGAGCACACTTTCATGCGCCATCGAGACAAGGGCCAGTTCCAGTCCTGCCGAGTTTACAATGACGCCGAGGCTCCAGCCAACAGTGATCACATGCTTCTTGGCGCCGAACTGTACATCAGTCTCCAGAAGTTAAAGAAATCTCAGACCACTCCTAAACAGTTGAATGCAGCCAGTCTCAACAACGATCCTGCCCTCCAGGCTCAGTATAACATCACCATTCAGAACAAGTTTGCTGTCCTGGGCCCGCTCACAGATGATGTTGACACTGCTTGGAAATCAAAACATGTGAAATCTGCATTAAAATGAACTCAAAATGCCAAAAACTATATGTGACATTATTGATAAAAAGTTGGAGAAAAAAGACGAGATTTTACTAGTTATTGGTGTGGACATTCCTGACACAACTGGCAATCAAATGGCCGTTCAAATTCCCAGCTCACCTAACGTCTGTTTTTGCATTACCTGGGGAAATGGAACAAATGCAACATAAATTAGAATGAAGAAAAAAACCTCAGTAAATTTTATCACTCCAGACATGTAGCCCTTAACAGCCCTAATCACAGTCCATTCAACAAAGTTAGCAGTTTTATGCAGCAGCGAGTTTATGGGATGCTGTTTAGAAACAACAATTAACTCAAGAAGCGACTGGTTGAAGTCTGGAGCAGAACGCTGCTGACACTGCTCTCAATGAATGGAGAATGCATCTGATGCCTGTGCTTAAAGAAATGGCCGATATTTCAAATATTTACTGTCAGCAGTTGCACAACTGAGCAATTAGATAAATTGTCAGTCAAAGTGCTAGAAATTTGCACAAAAAGTGTTAAATGTACATTATTTGAATCACATAATGATACTGCATTAAATAAATATGTAATATTTTGCTTGTTCTGTTTTCCTCAGGTAGTGCAAAAACAGACGTTCAGTGAGGCAAAAACATAAATGGTCATTTGATGGCCAGCTGTGTCTGGAATATTTGTATCAAAAATTATTAAAATCTGATAATCCATCTTCAGGTTACGATCGATAAATTTTGGTGTTTTTTATGCCTCACAGTGTAAATTTAAAACTGTAACCATCGCCAGTACCCATCATGCCAAGCCACAGAACGATGGCCAGGTTGAGTTGGCCTGCCGAAACACTCAGTTCGTTGTGTTGTAGAGTAAAGGCATCTTCAATCCATGGTCTCTGACCATTTTCTAGGCCCCTCTGTAATTACCAAGACTATATACACTGTGGTCCATAAAAAACGTGCCACTAATATTTTTTGAATAGCTCCGTGCAGCATTGGCCGATTTTAATAATTTTTGGCATGCAACAGCAGGAAGAAACTCGACGCAAATTACTGTACTTTTGGCCACCTCACATTAATACTGTCGCTACACTACCTTGTGAAATACACGTTGAGCCTGCTGTTTGCGAGTGGTGTCAATGTTTGCCGCTCGCATTCGCGCTATAATAGAGGATGTGATGTGACACGTGACTTTTTGAGATACAATATTTAGTTGCAAATCATGTTTGTTGCTTTTCAGTTAATCATTTCTGAGCTGATGCATGTGCTATCCAGTACGAATATTGTTGTAAATGGCCAAACAACGACTTCTGCATTTCACAAGGTAGTGTGGTGACAGTATTAAAGTGAGGTGGCCAACACTACAATCATCTGCATCAAGTTCTTTCCCGGTGTCGCATGCCAAAAATTATCAAAAATGGCCAATGTTTCACAAAACTATTCAAAAAAATAAAAGTGGCACATTTTTATAGACCATGGTGTATATAGCCTTCAATATTCATCCATCCTAGCACTCCGACATGCAAACCTCCACTCACCAAGATCCAAATCCTGGAACCTGTATCTGGGGTGTGACATAGATACAGTAATCCTGGATCCAGACTTTGTGACCCAAATTGCAACATCGGTGCCAAAAGCTAACAATTTTTGGCCCCTCAAAAAATTACCTTGAAATACGTCAACTTTGTGAATAACCTGTTGAACAGAAACACAGACAGACGAAAGCCATCAGTGAACACAAGTGAACACAGAACCTCCTTTTCTATCCATGAGCCAAGTGAAAGGCAACATGTCAAGCAGGTATGAGACATAGATCCACAACTGCATTATTTGAAGCTCAGCGTCATTCCAGCCAAACACAGCTTCCACTGAACTAGCTACAACTGTCCATGAATTCAAGAGACCACCCTGCAAAGAACCAGCCAATGAATGTATAAATAAATGAAACCATCAATCAATCACTTAGTCAATCGATCAATAAACCAATGGAAACACATTTATATGTAGAAATATGTCACAAATGGATCAGAAATGTACAGTGGCAGAAACTAGGCGGAGTGTTCATGTTTACTAGAGGCAATATCAAACTGTTCAGTTTTTAAAGTATGCCTAGAAGTGCTGAGGCAGTGTCTTCTGTGGCAGTATGATGAGCACCCTAAGTTCAGTGGATCCAGCAAATGCTTTCAGTGCCTTGATGCTGTTGCCTGGATGACAAGAATAGCAAATAATAGTAATAATAATTATTATTTATGAGTCCAGTGGCAAAATGGCTAGTTTTGTAACTTTCAATGTTGGTTGCTACTGGTCATCCGGCTCTGTCACATTTCAGTCAGGACTGCATACCAGTGTGCACATTGCGCTCCATACAGAATAAGCACTAATGACGAAAGCTTTTGCTGACAGTGCTAATAACATCCATGGCACATTAAATAACAATTTGTCCAATGAGCGCAATGTGTACACTGGTACGCAGTCATGACTGAAATGTGACAGAGCCGGATGTTTATTTTTTGATCATCATAACTAAATAACACAAAAATTCACCTTTTATCTAAACAGTTTTCCTTCAATAAACAACTTTCCCCCAAAAGAATGAATGCTTACAAATATCAAGTAAGAAAACCTGTTTTACAGACCACAAAACCTCTCTGATAAACTGGTGTGAAATTATATAACATAGATAATTATATTATCGTGCAACTGTCTTAACAGGCTAAATTGGTCTTGCTCTTCCACCCATCTGCTCACCCCATACACAACACTTACTTGAAAACTGAAAAATGCAGAAAATCCACATTTAGTACGAATGTTCCCTATGGCAAAAGAAACCCGTGTGTGAATTATCAGTTCAAAGAGTCAGCTGGATGGCCACACAATATCTTGTCACTAGGCTGACACAGTTTTCTAGCTGTTACTATTACCTGAACAATGGAAAGAACGGTGAAGACGAACAGAATGTACCAACGACGTTGGTAAACATGAAGCTCAGGAACAACGACCGACGAAGACGTTGATGATAACGATGACGAAAGATGCTGAAAGAAATGATGCTGGCCCATTGAAGGGTGCACGTCATTTATTGACCCACATACACGACGTGGATCACGGTGATCGAGACTGTTTGAAGTTGAGTCTATTAGCCTAGCTCTGTCTGAGTCTGCCATCTTTCACCGTCACTCCATCAGACAATTACTGCATCAGTTATTCTGTAATCTCTGCCAGAATTCAAACATCTATGTAAAAATGTTTCAAATAATGTATAAATCAGAAATATGGTATAACATAAATCCAAAAATGAAGCTAAATTACCCGAATATAAAACAAATATAGAGCACGAAAAGTTCAAAAACAGTAATCACAATTTAGGTCCTAACTTGATTTTTAAAAAAACACAGTTGTAATTCTAAAAAAATTTTGGCCGACTGACTTCAGTACTTCAAAGAAAAAATGATTTCATGTATGTGCAATGAAAAGTACTAACAAAGAATACCAAAAATGCAAACATCTGACATCTAAAGCCGATGTCAGATGAATGACAAAGTCGGCCGACTTTTGTTGGCGTGGTTTAGTTGCCCGACAGAATCGACTGACAAAATCGGTGAACCATGACACACAGCCGATATTTTCGTCTGCTACTTCGTACGATATCAGATAGCACAACAGCAGAATGCAGATCGCAAAATAATACTTGCATCACTTTTTCTGCATCTAATGAACGAAAATAAATAACAAACAGAACAAATAACTAAAATGGGAAAGACTTCCGAATCGGAACACTGTCTGATCAATCTCAAATTAAGGGATAGCAGACGTTCTTAGAAAAGGGATCTACTTTTGGGGTTTAAATTGTGCGAAAATGAAGGGGCATGGCTAGAATAGGGGGTACAGAAAAGTAGGGGTACATCGCAAAACGACATTCTGCCTTAAAGGTCACCTCGCCTGACTTACCCTATCTTTGCCTACCTACCTACGTCCTACTTACCTTACCTACCTACCTACCTACCTACCTACCTAGACACTCACCCTACGCGTAGTCTTACCTATCTCTATCGGGTCACGGCCGGAATCGATCCTACGATCACGCGTTTACACCGAAGTATTATACCGATATCGCTATCGAATCGCGTTGGTAAGTGAGCATTAAAAGTTCATCTGATCCCGTTTTCTGTCACGTCAAACT
>Ga0209367_1000696_pt1 | contig 36330 bp, 22 predicted proteins | sample WorMetLIZISLAND2_FD_187412 | JGI IMG/M metagenome (GOLD analysis project Ga0209367, IMG submission 187412) | Marine gutless worms symbiont microbial communities from Max Planck institute for Marine Microbiology, Germany - Olavius geniculatus... ... | reverse complement strand
ACAGCACTTTGAACATCTGCTGTAACTTCTGACTATGATGTTGCTAATCAACAGTTCGTTCAACTTCAAACGTTGGCGTTATAACATTTAATGATTTCGTAACTGACGTTGTTGGTTCATTGGAGTAGGCCCTACTGCAGTGCAGTTGCCTCTACTGTTGGTGCCACAGGAAAACCTCAGCTGGTACTCTGTTCTTAAAATTTCTCGCAAAGTAACACATGCTATTAAGTACTGATTTTCTAACGATTATCTTTGTCAAAATCTATTGCTATTGAACCAGGACTGTTGGAGTTATTGCAAAAGGTAGCAGGGGTCCGGTTTTTTTTGAGACACAGTGTAGTTTATAATTTATAGGCTAGTGCTATAATGCGGATACTTTTCAGTGTTCGGATCCGATGCCACCATGCAGAGTTTAGATGTAAATGAAACACTAACTTTAAAAACTTTAATTCTACACACAGATTATTGTTACCACTTGTAGGCTAGTTTAGCCATTATGTGACTTTTAAGTCTAACTTTTCTTTAGCTATTCGTATAAGATTATCTTAGCTCGCACTTTAAATTTTGCAGGCTGCTTTTTTCGTTTCTCGTTTTTCAAAACAATTTAGGCTAATGCTGTGCATTTAGTCATCGAAGAGATCTGTCTGTCATGTCATGTAAAATAAAATAAACTTAACGCAATCCACTAAATATAGAAAAATGCAAGACTAAAGAAATGTCCACTAGGTTGAGAAGTTACAGCAGCATTACGCACATTCTAAAAGGCTTATTATAGGACTCAGTTATAGGTGCTAGTCACAGTCCATTATAACAATCTCAAAGTTTTTATGTATGATCAACACTCAGTTCAGATTTTCCAGCCCGATGGGCGATCATTTGCCAATGATGGCGATACAAGATCGGCAGTGTTGAGCATGCACTCGACAGCCACTGATCACTAGCTCATTTGTAAGTAGGACTTACATTTTAAGCGACTTTACCTAGAATGGAAAATGACTTTTCTTCAATTTGCCTGTCATGGAACTCCTGGTATACATAAGTAAGTAAGTAAGTAAGTAGTCTGCATTTGTAATGCGCCATATGTCAAAACAGAAGTTCGAATCATAGGCGCGGAATCAATGCATGATCAATCAAAGGCATGATCAATTCAGATAGTGGTCAACAACAGATGACGTCGCTGCAGTGCACAGAGCAGTTGAACGACTGGTATGCGTTAAGTCAGTTTGATACAACCTAGTACTAGTGAATATTGGGCAATGCACAATATCCCAATGTTAGTATCATTCGAATCGTAATGTATGCTCTTTCAAACATTTATAATGTTCATGACTCACAATTCATTTCAATACGTATATGAACAGTGTAATATTTTTAACTGATCAGTAGTTGAATGATTGTTTTTAGAGGTTTCGATTTTGTGGAGACTTGGACTGTCCGGACTGGGCTCTTGCTGAGATTAGCATTCTGTCTAAATTGGTAATGGTGTTGAATATGTTCATTAAAACATATGATTAAGTGCAGTTTTATTTATGCGCTGCTGGAAGCAATTTGTTACTTTTTATTTTTTATTGAACATGGACTGCGGTTAGTATTGCAAGCAGCTGTAGTTTTGTTATATGGGACATATTGTTTTTTTAGTTGGAACACGTTTTTTAGTTGTAACGTCTTTGGGTGCATAATGGAAGTTTTATCACATTGAGCTGGCTTAGTACTGAGATGGATGACGATTCATGCTTGGTTATTTTATGAAGCCACACAGGCCGACTTAGTTTGGCTATCTCCTCAAGGGCAGAAATATTGATTACTGGAGAGGGTTACATCCATGGATAGTGGAGAAATGATAATTTTCATGTAAAAATTAGATTTTTGCCGTTACTGTTTACATATTAATCTGGAAGTTTTATGCCGTACTAAACTTGATGCTGCTACATCTCTTTAGTAATTTTTTGTGTTTTTGTACTGTTATGAATTTATTGTGTTTTGAATTTTTGATTTAAAATTGTATTTTTACTATTATATCATGTTATTTGTTTTGACTTCAGAGTTCTGTGAAGATGAAGCTACTGTGTGGACAAGTAATCAAAGATTTGCTTGGCGAACAAATGGATGTTAGTGGATCCAGTACTATTACTCATAGACATTTTCTTAGTTAGTTTGTGCAACTGGTGTAATAAGTACAGCTGTCAAATTAACGCATTAATTAATGCGTTAATGCATTAATAAATTAGTGCACATTAAAAAAATTAACATGTGTTAAAATTAACGCACATGCACAAATTTATGTTAATTTACTAAATTCTGTAAAGCAAAAGTTTCAATATTCTGTTAATTTGTGGTTATTTGACAATAGAATGAATTCAAGTAACTAAACTGTAATTGCCATTAAATCACTACTGTAAATAAATAATTATTCTGATGACATGTTAATAGATTTCTATTATTATTTGCTTGATGTTTGCTCAATTTTTGCTTGATGATTGCTTGATCATGTAAACGGGGTATCTTGTTCTTACTTCATTGTGCACGTCCGCAAGGCCAGCTTACAGTGTAACTAGTTGAATGTAGATATTTGCAATTGTGGTGTCAGTGATTTGTAAGGTCACGATTAACTACACAGAAGTTCTAAAATGCAAAGAAATCTTATGGGATTTGTGGTATAGACTTAAAATGTAGATCTACGTATGCAAATGTAAAATAACAACAGCACACGCAGTAGCTGAACAAATTTAATATAAAAAATAATAATGCATACGCAGGTGGCAGCCTCTGGTGAACACGAATATAATTTGAGATTGACTTTTCGTTTACCTGTCAGAGATTGTTTATTTTTTCTAAATGTCTGACATTTTGTTATTTTTTTTATACACGTGTGTAAATTAAATACTGCAACGAATACTAATTCAGTCGTGTTGTTGAAATAATCTGCACAGGAGCGACTTTATGGTGCAAAAAGTTAATCGTTTCTGCAAATTTGTGGACAGTAACTGTTGTAAATGTCAGGCCATTAAAAATGCAGTGATCACTATTTTGGAAGTTAAAGGCTCAAATTAGGTGATTACATTATTTTTCTTTTTTGGTTATAGCGGCCCCTGAGACACGTTTTTTGAGTTATCAGTCGTCATTATAAGCCCACAGGTTTGTTTACTGTGATACGAAAACCTTCCCATTGAAAATGCATTGTGGGGACAAAAATGGGGCAAAATAGGGGAAGGAGTCATCGGATTTTCACCCCAAACAAACTTGATCTTACTCTTTGGGCCCCGACTCACTGTGCAAAATTTTATCAAAATCGAATCAAAATTGCAGCCTTAGGAGTGTTTACAGCAACCCCGGCGCCAGACAAAAATAGCTGGGGGGCTTTGAAGGAAGGAGGGGGTTAGGTCGACTTCGGCGCGAGAGTATCGAGGCGCCGTAGGCGCCAAGGGGGTGGGGTGTGGTGAGGGGTGTTTCCTCTCCATCGGGTAGGGGTCCCCCAGAAAATTTTGAAATTTTTGCAACGAAATGTCGTTTTTGATGCACTCTGGTGCATCATTTTTACGCTAGGGGCTTATAGACAAAAATGCTGCACATTCCTACATCTGTAGGCTTATTATGTCGTTTAAATATTGACAAACTGCACTGTTTCATTTGTAAAAAGAAGTCATTTGTTACAATCTACAAGGAATCTTCAGTTAATAGGTGAGGACGGTCTTAGTGTAGAAAGATGGGATACTAATTTTAAAATACAGGAAGAACATCCTCCTTTGCCCTTAGAGATATCTGTGATTTTTTGTTTTTTCAAAATTAAAAAGCAGTCAAATTTGCGGTTTTTATTAAATGTCCAAAAACAAAAAGTGTTTTGGCTTAAAGGGGACTTACACAAAAAAATTATTGCCTCCCTGTGTCCTAACCCTTGACCCTACGTTGCCCTAGCCTCAGATTAATAGTGCTTTCCATGCACAGTATGAGCCTTGCTAAACTGCAGGATGTCTAATAAAGCAACACAGTGAGTCAGTGACTAGCGAATGCAAAGCAAAAATAACAATTTGCTGAAACTGATTAACATAGCACCAACTCTACGGAAATATTGTTTCCAAAGTACCGAAGGCATCTAGCCTGAAAAATTTCCTGCTCCAAAAATGTCGAAGTTAACTTTAAGAGATCTTGAAAAAATGGGATCATGGCCTAACAGAAAGTATTTCCTGAAACAGTGTTGTAGCCATTTTGTCCATTAGCTATTAACAAATTTTTCGCTGGATGCTCTGGCTTTTTTTGGGGGGGGGCTTGGCGACTGAGCTGGGGAGGCTTAGCCCCCCAACCTTCCCGTGGCGCCGGGGCTGCTTTACAGACAGACTGACAGAATGACAGACAGACGCAAGTGATTTTATAATCTGTCCCATGCTATGCTATAGCAATGGGACAGATAAAGATGTGTTTTTAACTGTCTGTATTCTACAGGCCCCAAATATCACAGGGCCCGGGGTAACTTATCCTCTACTCTGTCTCTCGACTCGCCTGGGTGTGTTAATAACGTGTTAATTAATGCCTTAAAAAATTAATGCAGTGTGTTATTGCGTTAAAAAAAGTTAATGCTTTGACAGCTTTAGTAATAAGAGTCATAGTGAAGAATGCATAGCTATGGCCACTGCAGTTGGGCATTAGATGATCGATGGAAATATGTTATTCTTGGAAAATGGGAAGTTGTTTCATTTCAGAGAAAGGGATTTAGTAGTGGTATCGTTGGCTGAGGCAGTAGCTGGGGGTTTTTAGTAGCAATTCCGACATTTGTATCAGTTTGGCAGCATTTTGCCATCTGAGCATCTGAGTATTCAACATCGAAAGTTGTCTCTTACACTGTTTGTTTTGTTTGCAGTATGAGAAAGTTCAGAAGCTAACAGCTGATGCTAAATTTGGTTTGTATTTGTGTTGTCTTTGTTCGGTTGAGTTGGCTGAGGATACTGTCAGGGTCATAAACTTTTCATTTAGGTCTGGTAGGGTCCCTGAGCAATGGCTGCATGCAGTTGTCACTCCAGTTCCTAAGATTTCACAGCCTTTGCAGCTGGCAGATTTTAGGCCTGTTTCTGTAACACCTATTTTGTCAAGAATTGCAGAGAAGCTTATTGTAACAAAGTGGCTTCGCTCAGCCATTCCTCCAGAATCTATAGCTGACCAGTTTGCATTTAAATTAACTAGGAGCACAACTTGTGGTATTGTGTACCTAATGCATCATATTACACTTTTGCTTGAAGATAATGGATATGTACGATGTCTTGTGGTAGATTTCTTAAGGCATTTGATGTTGTTAGCCATAAGATTCTTATTTATAAACTTACACCTTAGCTGTAAAATTTAAATTTTCTGTTTATTGTAAAGTTTAAACTTACCGTTCCATTATTATGTGTTTGTGTGCATTCTGCCTGAAAAGGCCGTCTCCAAAATGACCTATACTGTGTTGGGTGGGACGTTAAACCCTACTCACTCACTCTTGTTGCCTTGCCTAACGTCTTCTGAAAAAGATCAGGTTAATTAAAGCAACTTGTTGTTGATGGTGAGTGAATATAATTTAACGAGTTTGGTACATTTCGTAGTGGTGACGTGTGGATGGCAGAGATGGGTGATGTGAAAGCAGCTGTTGCTGTGATCTCGTTCATTCTCAGCAATGCTACAAAGTTCAACGTCGACGCCGACTCTTTGTCCAACGAACTACAACAGCTTGGTCTGCCTAAAGGTAGTAAATAATATCACATATCAATTTTGTCTATTGTATATTGTATAAGGACTGTTGTTAACTTTTTTGGATTTTTTGTCTGTTGCTGTGTATTGTATTTTTACTATTTAACAGAAGTTTGTCTGTTAATTTAGTCAATATAGACTAGTAAGCATCATCATTGTTGTAATCATCAAAGCAGGCACTTTGTACTAGTATATGTGTGCTGGATGTTGCAGTCTGGGTTTCAGTCTACTGTAGTGGTCTCTTTCTATGTTCATGTCGATCATTTTGGTATTTTTATTAAATTTTATTTTTATTAAATTGCTGAGGATGATATGAAGTTCTGACAACACACTGTTTGTGACTTGTAAACGAGTGAAAGACAGTAGTGGAAAGACTCAGATGTGCACTTGGTAAAGTCTTATTAGAATGATATTTTTAATGTTTTACAGCAATGTCTGTGTGCAGAATAGCGAAACGAAGTTATGAATACATTCTGATGGTATTTTGAAGGAAGAATATTGTGTGCAATAAAAAAGCTAGGAGCCATAATCTGAATTCTTTCGTGATTATTTGCCATCAGTGTAATCTGTCTTGTCACAGTGTACCTCATAATATTGAGATGGAATTTAATGAAAATTACGTTGAATGTCACTTTACGTTATAGTAGGCAACAGCTCATGTGATTTGGGAAAAGATCTGGATTTTGGGGGAAGTATAGTTATTTTTTGGTGAAGGTGTGTGCTGTATTGAGTGCTGTGTAGTTTTTGCGATATGGCTGCTGCAAACTTGCAGAGTAATGCTGATATGGGCTTGAGAGTTTTCAGAAACATGTACTTGGTTGGTCATTTTTGGCCTGTGTAACTCGTGCGTGCATTTTTACACAGAGCATGCAACTGCCGTTTGCAAGACATATGAAGATAAATCCGATGCACTACGATCAGAATTTCTGCGCAGAAGCATGCGACGTAAGTTGTTGCCAGTGGCGGCTGTCAATTCTAGAAGAAATGCAGAACAATAATAATATTCAACTTTTCACTCTAATTCCCCCCCCCAATCCTCCCTCTATTTTTTTCTCAGAGCATTTGCTGTAAGGCTTATATGGTGCTGACGCCCCTGGCGTTATTTATTGTTTATTGTTACTTACTCTTACGTAGGTGTAGCCAGAAATTGGAGTCATAAGAGGCGAACTAGCCCCCAAGGGCCAAAAATTGAGGCCGAAAGCCGAGAACAAAGGTGCACTTCCTGGGGAGACACTGGTCACCGGGGCACAGCCATGGAAGCAAACGCTTTTTGGGGCATGAAAACCCCCTAAAAATGCATATATTGAGTATGAATTTTGCTAGTTTTACTGCACAAATTTATAATTCACTGCATATGCAAAGCAAAAAGGGTGACTTTTGGCATCTTGGGGGGGGGCATGGCCCCTTTGGCCCCCTAAATCCGCCTATGCTTGTACTGGGATATTTTTGAATGAACTTGGTTTGATGATCGTCTGGCTGGTTGATTACCTCCGCCAAGGAGGTTATGTTTTTGCCGGTTTTTGTTTGTCTGTCTGTCTGTTTGTCTGTGTGAAAGATAACTCAAAAAGTTATGGACGGATCTCTCTGTGAAATTTTGAGGGAATGTCGGGCATGGCATAAAATACAAGTGATTAAATTTTTGGGGTGATCCGGCAGGAATCCTGGATTCTGGGTCACTTTGGAATTTTTGTTACCATTGCGTTAAAGGGGGCATAAACGTAACCGCTGGCAAAGCGAATATAGTGACGCCACCTGGTGAATAGCTTTGCCTTGTTGGAGGTACCTGCAGGCTACGGCTGCGTTCTAGTTTATCAATGTTTTATTGATTGCTTTATGCTCGTCTTGGATTAATTAATCGACTGATAACTAATTAATTATTATTGATGGTATTAAATCAAGTTATGGTACGATGCATTGCAGTGTCACGTCTCGAGTCGGTTGACTGGCGAGTGGACTACGTGCTGAGCTCCAGCCTGCTAAAGGTATCAGTTGTTTTTGAACTAGCACAGCATGTTGCTTCAGTACCGAACTATTGTGCCGCTGTCCACTTAGCTATATATTGTGTGTGCATTTTGACCCTCCCAAGATCACTGCTGTGCGTGGTGTGTATAATGCGATTGCATTTGGGCCACATGACATTGCTAGGAGCGAAATTTCAACCACATAAATTGTCTCCCCAGTTGGACTTGCACCACCAGGTGGCCTCACGTTGGGCTCTGCCCCCAATTTTTTTTTTAAACTGTGCGTTGCATGTATACTTTGATAATAATAGTAATGCTAATAATTGGTGTTGCTATTGCAGGAAGTGACCGAGCCATTTATTCAGCTGCGACTTGGCATCAAAAACCCTGACACTGAAACCGTTGATCATGTTGCCTTCACGCTCACTGTCGACAAATTCCGGCTTCTCTTGCACGGTATGTTACTGAGCTGCTGGAGTTTGTATCAGAACACTTAGCTCTCATTGCTTAGTCATTTTTTGAAGAGAAAATTCATGCGAGGGCCCCACATTTTTACGGTTTAAATGCAGCACTGAGGACTTTCAAGTGACAACGATCTCATGTTTGAGAGCAGGACACGTTAAGACTGGATTAAATGTAGTGTGTTTCTTCTGTTTTTGAAGGGAATCTGCCAATCATTCTGAAATGAATTATATACTTTCTGAAATGGTCAACGTAATGTAATGCTATTTGGTTGTGTCCAGTGGCATATTGTACTACATTGAAGCCTAGCTGTTGTTTGTTTTGTAGAACTGCGCCAGGCCAGCGACGTAATGACAAGTGTTTCTTCATAGTATATGTCTGTTGCCACCACTGATGCTGATGTGATGGCCCAATCACTTCTGTTTGTGAGACAGTAACCGGGTTGGCTGATATATAAATAATACTGATTTTAAGAACTGTGTTTAATCATGTCAAAAATCTGATTATTTGGGGGTAAAATATCATGGGACTTGAATCATGGTCCGTTTATTCAATGTGTATGCAAAAATACTGAACACATGCTGCACCAACCACCATTCAACTGCAGTGTTGTGCATAGTCAGTGATATTTCTCGACACGAACCATGGAATTTTTCCTTTGCCGCGGAATTTTGATATTTCCACGGAATTTTGCAGAAGTTGGAAATTCACTGGCAATTAGTACGATTTTTGACTCGATGACGTATTTTAATCACTGAAAAAATCAAACGGAACTGCTAAAAGCTGTGGGCTCTACTAATAGCTGTCACACAATCGTAAATAAATGCAGCACAACCTGAGAGATTGCACTTTTAAAACAAAAAAGATAGGTCATTTTCTGTGTACGTTGTTAGCATAACTCGGCACAATGTCACTGTGCCAGCCGGCACTTCAGAAACTAAAGTTTTTGAACAGGATAGAGCTTATTTTACTTACAAATGGAAGACCACTGTGAGCCGCGGAATTTGGACAATTTTGCCACGGTAAGCTGCAGAATTTTGTAAACTGGCCCGCGGAATTTGGCAAAATTTTCCGCGGAAAACTGTGGCCCTAGCAATGAGTGATATGGTCTGTGAACTTCGCTAGAATGACAGTTGATGCTCTTGACAGAATTATGCTGTTATAATTGGTTACTTCTTAACTATCTGCACACAAGTTCTTTTTGTTACTATAATAGCATGTACATGTAGCTTTTGTTAAGTGACAAAGTATTATATTATAAATGTTATTATTAGTCTGCCCAGAAACGATATTTTTTGGAGCGAACTTATGTTCTACTGCAGATGTTTTTTCTCTTAAAGCAAGATCTCCGAGTTTCGTTGGCCAATCACAGCGAAATTTTGCACGATGATCACTAGTGGGCTGAATTTTGAAAATTAGGTCCAAAAATTTGGGGCTTTTCCCAAAAAAATCTTAGGGGCCAAAAACATGCAAAATTTGACACAACTTCGGATGGCTTGAAACTTCAACGGCGAATATTTCTATGGAGATCTAGTGGTAATATCATACCCACATAAATACTTTTTTGGGAGACCATAATTCAGCTCTTAGGGTGTGCTGTGCCCCCAAAATTTTACACGTGCTAGAGAATGGCCAAGGCTTGCTAGCGCACACCCCACCAGGGTCGGAGGTCCCCCCTACATTTTATTTCAAAAGGGATTCACAAACTGGCTTAAAATTTAGCAAATGTGTGCTTATAACTTTGGAAGTAGGCGGAGTAGCCCCACAAAACTGTACCACATGACATGCTGCTATGTAGGGGTGATAATGCAGGTACATTTTTGGGGGGACTGCCTGCTGAAAAAGTTGGGAAGGCAAAAAACGTGCAAAATTCGGTGGAATTTCAGACAGCTTCCGACTTTGACCCCAAATATCTCTGAAGTAGATCAAGTTATCAAGGATTGGAATGGCAGGTGATCAACTACAACCCATCCCCTGTTGGGCGAAAAAAAATTAAAAATAGAAAATGGGTGAATATCAGTCCACTAACAAAAAGGTTATAGGCGCCCATGTTGACCCACCCTAAGTCGAGAATGCACGTTCTGCATATGCTAAGGCATTTCAGTTTGCGCCAAGACTTTCTGCAAGGGGAACAGCAGCCCCCTGAATTTCCCCCCCAATCGGACTTTCGGCACCGGGCAGTTTCATGTTGGGCTCTGTCCCAAATTTCTAGTAGTTATTTCATCTGCCAGTTCAGGTGTCATAATCTATATTCTATTCAGTCACCAAGTATTTGACTGTTTCTTGTTTGATTGAATTTCTTTTCCTTTATTGCGTAATTTTGTTTTGATGCATGTAATTCCATCTATAAATGTGCAGCAGACTAACTGAGTGAGTGAGCGAGTAGAGGTTTAACGTCCCACTCAACACGTAATACGTAGGTCATTTCCAGGATGGCCTGTCCAGGCAATGCACACAAACACAAAATTTAACATCTTCAGAAAAATACCAGTATGGAACGCACCAACAAAATATTAATTCTAAGCCTAAAATTGTAAGAACTGTCCATTATGAGCATGCATATGTAACAGTAATGGCAGTTCTAATAATCTTCTCTCAGTACTTCAATGTGAACAATTATCAGAATTTTAACAGAATTTTACTGCTGCTGGGCACTGACCAAAAATCAGGGAAAAGGAAATGTTGGGTAATTTTTGCGGAAACGTCCTCAGGAAACTTGATTCTATGGTGGTAGCACAAGTTTCGTTGATGCATCATCAGTAATGACGATTAGTGATTTAAGTGGTTACGTTGATATGTCGGGCATTTTGCTCCTTTTTATACGTCCCTTTGCTATATCAAAGCATGGGAGAGATTATATAACCATTTGGTATCTGTCTGTTATGGACTCCTGATGCAATTTTGCACAGTGATTCCGGGCCCGAAAAGTAAGAGTTTGTTTAGGGTGACAATCCGATATCCCTTTCCCCTATTTTGCCCCCGTAATGCATTTTTCAGTGCGAAGGTTCACTTCAGTGGTTATTGGTCACAGATTCTGCATTAAATTGAGGTTCCAATCATATACTATGAGTTGAATTGAATATAAATGTTTTCATATCGATATTCAACAGAATGGAAAAAGATTCGTTGTTATCACTTTTGTTATGGCGACGGCTTTCACTCGCAATGCATGCTGGGTAACTTTAGACCTGCAACTTGCAATGACATACAATTTAGTCCAATTTAATTATCAAGTCTGCTAGTTATCTTCATCAAGTAGTGAACATTGGAGGAGATTAAGAGACTGGTGGTTCTGTCCGTGTTTACGTCCCGTCGTTCTGTGTACATGATGACTCATAATAGCAAGCAGCAACGCTGGCTATTACTTTTCCCTCCCTCTGCCGCAAAGCGGCTCTTCCTTCAACCTCCCCTTTCCTTGTCGTGGGGTGTAGTTGTAGTGGTAGTAATGTTTAAATCACTTCACTTGGCGGAGATATGCACTTTCACGAGCGCCTTCTAATTTAACTTCTGCCTCGTGGCAATCAAATGAATACAATGATATAAGACACATTTACAACATAATTCCACGTCTTTTTTCGATAAATAAATGCAATAAAAATTTTCACTGTAAACATTATAGCCCATGCCACAGATTCAAAGCAGCAATGGGACAGACATCTCATTGCACAGAATGTATTACTAGTTAAAATTAAGTTCTATCTTCATTAAGCAGCACCTTACAAAAGATTTTAATACAGTGATGCCAGAAATGAACAACATAACACATTTTACACTGTCATTGTCAAGCTTTCACTCTAGTGACCGAAAACAATTCATAAAATTAGGTTCCACGTTACTGGATATCATTCACCAGTTATGAACCAGCCTTCGACTTAGACCACGTCCCACAATGCAATCATAATCTCTGTAATTTTTTTCACGCATTTATCCAGAAAAAAGGGGAAATTTCGGAACACAGTACACACTAAAAACTGAGATGAACATCTGCTGTTTATGTGAAGCAGGCTGTGGGGAAAATACAGGCTGAACGAGGTGATACTTACACACCGACAGATTGCAGTGAGCAATGCTTGATTTTGATTTTACATTCTGGAACTCAGGTCAACCTACAACGGTGGTCGGACTGACTAAAGATGCAGTCACAGTTAAACTTGTCACAGCTTAATATCCAAGTAATGCTGTCACAGAGTTACATCGGTCAACAACGTGACCAAGAGGTGCTAAGACATATGTCCAAGCAAGTCCAGACAGCAGAACAGTAAAGTTGTTAGCATGTTCAGATAGTTGACTTGGTGAATGACACTCGCAAGAACGTGCCTCCACCAAAATCATAATTGTGCATATACTGCAACAACAACAACAATGACACATATTGTCGATAATGAACAAAATAACAATAAAACGTATGGGACTAGTACAAAAGCGGGCTGCTAGAAGGCCATGCTGCAAGCACCAAGTGTGGCATTGGTGGTGATTCAGACATAACAGAAAGTTCGGCTGAAAAAAGGTAAAGGTAAAGGTCATCAATTTGTATAGCGCCTCATCGCGAGCACGCGCACGCCTCTAATGCGCATTCATCACTAACCAGAGCCGCCAGCCGCACGGCCACCATGTGCAGCCTGCAGACACAGGCTGGCGCAGCGGCCGGCTAGGCGACCCCAGTCAGCTGTACCAAGGTCCCCACCTTCCATAACCCATGTAAATGAGTTACTGCTCATTTTACCATCCCACGGAGGGTAGAAGGCTGAGTCGATCTAGCTGGCAGGCTTTGCACCGAGATGGTTTACCTGCCCGCAGGCAGTCACCCATCGCAGTACTAACCGGGCCCGGTGTAGAGTAACTTCGTTCCTGCCGAAATGCATTACCAACTACGCCACGCCACCAGCCAATGGAAAGCACTACTGGACAAAGTCCAGGTTTGCTTGGCAATAGACCCAACTATGGTTTACTCTGCAGATCTTGGTACGTATGCAGTAGTATTAAGTGACAAACCAAGAAAATGAACAAGAATCCTCACATAATTTAGCCAATAAGTTTTGATATTACCACACCACAAATGAGAAGGCTAATGTTTCTTTAATTTATCTTCGACAGAAATCAGCAGTCATTCATTAAAGGTTTATGAGCCCAAAGCTAGTTTGGAGTCGAGAAGAAATCTGCAGCACCGGCAATAGATTAGCTAATGTGTGGAATTTATCGGATGAGGATGCCACTGAAAATCATACAGTTGACAGATTTGAAAGGAAGCTAGATCTCTCATATGAAGTGAACAAGGATTTGTTAAAACTTCTAGCTGTTACCCCATATCACTGTTGTCATAGTTGTGACTTATGTCGGTGGCATATGAGTTCCCATTTTGTAGTACTGCATCACTCTAGAAACTAATCACAGGAAACGATATGCTATCGAGCAGGAACTGCAGGCAGATACATACGCTGAGAGCCTCGACTGCAGCGGCCAGGGACTCCATCTGCAGCAGAGCCATACGGTTGTTCTTCCTGCCACACAATCAGCACTGCACTCGCCATGTCCGACGATATAATGGGCGACTTCACTTTCTGACTTAGACTTTCGCTGAGCCTAAACTTCGGTCTAAGTACGTAAGTCAAAAAGTGAAGTGATTCCGCGGAGCGGAAACATGGCGACTAACACGGATAGTTTAGTAAATTAAAACAGTCTGGTACCAAAAATAAACGCCGTAATGGCTACACAATGACGTAAGATGTTACGTAATTACGTCATTTGCTTGTGCGGCGTAATTAAATAAGCAAGTCCAAGCGTAACTGGTTGATTTATTCCCTGTAAGGTTTAACAGTTTTCCACCATTTTTAATCGTTTAGTTGAACTTTGGTCTAAAGACAGACTTTAGCGTTCAGCTTTAGCTTTGGCTCAGCAAAAAGGCTCAGCAAAAGTCTAAGTCAAAAAGTGAAGTCGCCCAATGTCGTATTAAAACACAAACAACGTAACAAGTTTCGAAACCTCCGTATGGGACCAAGGCAGAAACCGGCTAACCCCTGAAAAACAAAAGCTGGGCATGCATGAATTGTCAGCTTGAACTGAAGAAATAATCAACAAATAATGGCAACGATTATTTGTTGACATTGCGAGCGTAAAAAAAATCAAACAATCTACCAATTATGTTTGGCCTTCATTGAGATAATCCGAGAAGATGCCACATTTCCAGTCTGTTGCAGATTTTACCGAGATAAACTGCATGAGGAAACAAACATCACTTGATATGCACCACACAGCTTGCATTGTTTTAAAAAGTGCTTATTGTTGTAAATGGACATCGGAATTGAGAATAGTGCTATAAGAAAAAATGGGAACGTGAATGGGAAGAAAGTAAACGGTCAAAAATCATTCCCATACACCTCTACTTCCTATCCTTCACAAAATCAGCTCCATTTGACAATGATTTGACCAAACAGAGCATCATCACAGTGAGGAAGCTAGCAAGCTACAGACAAACAGCAACAACATAGTCGATGTTAGACAACAAAAAGCACAAATAGATCAGCAGGAAAACAAAACGTTTGCCTACTCGAAATATTTGAAGTTGACGACGTTGCCGTAGCGTCCGAACAACATACGTATGTCGTGCTCTGAATTTGTTTGACTACAGACAGACCATATAAGACACAATTAGTTGGCTTTTACTGTTAGTTTGTAATAAAAAAAACAACGGTTAACCTTCTAACTAATGGTAGCACAAGCGCTGGTCGGAAATTGGTTAAAGTACTGAACTTACGGTTAAACCACGCGCAGTGATTAGGCTAATACAAAACATGTATGAGGGTAATTCCATAAATAAGTTACAAAACAGTGTCATTCATTGGTTTTCCAAATATAAAAAGTCCAAAATATACATTTTGTAGGAAATTTAATTCTGGTTACCACCTGTGAATTTTATTATGATGACATCACTGTAACGTTATTTATAGACAATAAATTTGGTGACACTGCCATTAAAGTCATCCCGCAGTAAACAACGTGCTGTTATTCGTTTTTTGGTGGGCAAAAGAGTTGAATGCAAATGAGACTCACTTGAGTATATGGCGACAAATGTTTGATGAAATAAACAATACGTGTTTGGTGTAAGAAAATGCTCAGTGGGCAAAAATTCGTATCAGATACCGAGGTGCAATCAGTTGTTTGTCTGTGACTTGGACAGCAGCCAGCATAGTTCTTTGCATCGATTATTCAGAAGCTTGTTCACAGATGGGACAAAATGTTTGAACGAACATGCAAGATATGTTGAAAAATGAAACACTAATTGAAACACTAACATTTAAGAGGTGACATTTAACTTGCTAAGTTTGTATGTTTTTCTTGTTCCTATGCTCTCCTGTCACTTGTTGCTTATGACGGATTACTGGTGGAGAAAATAATACACAAATAGACTGCGTTCTATGAACAGATGACGTCGCAATAATGACGTCATCATCCAAAAAATTTATCTGTATGTTAAAAATAAAATTCTCTACAAAACGTATATCTTGGATTTTTCTTATTTGGAAAAGTAACAAAATGATGCTGTTTTGTAACTTATTTATGGAACAACCCTCGTAACAGCCTTTAAAATAACAATTCAGATCAAATTTACAAACAATTTAAGGTATGGCAGTTAAAATATTTGGTGATTTACAGTTTTTGATAAACACCCGGCATATAATTGATTTTCATCTGTTAAACATTTTAAATCATCGACGCACTAATAAATGAACGGCAGTGACGAAAACAAAAGCAGATGGTACTGACGGTATGTTGGAAAGATGCAGAGTGGAGGAGGGAGGGAAGATGTGGAGATGATTCTTGGAATCCGGATTGCGGAATCTATGAAAGTCACTATCGGTATAATCCTGTGTCAACTCCGCACCCTAACACGCATCCAGCATACGCAAGCCAACACGTTTTTACTAATAGTAAGAGAAAGACAAAAGTGCTGCAGCACAGTCAGGTGTAACAAAAACTTAACAGGAAGAAAAAAGATAGTCAAAAAAAGCAGAAGCAATTTCTCAATAGATTGGCGTAATCTGGAATAAATCAGTATGTGGCAGGGTATGGCACATGCCCACACCACCAAATCTTAACCCACCAGAAAATTTTCCTCGTTGAAAATTTCTGCCAAAAATTCAAAATCTGCCGGCAAAAATCCATGTTTTGGAGGGATTTCAGGGAGAAATCGAAATACTGAGCACCCATAATTGCCTCTGTTAGAAGTCAGAAAAACTGCAACTTCACGCTCCCTACTTTCTTAATCCACGACACCGCTGACAGTGGTTATAGTAATCGATGGGCATGTTAGCTAGATAACACACTAAGTATACAGACCACAGTTCCTTCTTTTGGCAGCTGCACGACCGAATGTTTTGAGGCCGATACTTTCATCTGCTTGCCGTGTAAGGTGATGTAATCCAAATTAGTTGCCGCTGCATACAGAAATACAAGTACACATTGTATATAGATCATCTTAAGTTGCTGACTTAAGAACTTTGGAACAAGCGTATGAAATTCTCAAAACATTTGTTTGAAATGTTTACAAACCAACCACCAGATGCCCTTGCTACTGCAGCTCGTGGAATCAATCGCGAGTTTGCATAAAGGTAAATAGTTTTTAGACTGCAACAAGACTACAATGCTGCGGCATGCTACAGCTGTTTTTACAGCAGACAAAAGCTTAGCACTTGTTCTTGGACAACATGAGAATTTTCAGTTCCTTCCGGTGCCCATCGTGCAACAGGTTTTGGATTCAACGCATCATTTTGTTATAAACCTCAAATTCACACTTTATACTACAGATACATAAACAAATAAATTCCACAAAGTGTTATAACAATCTGTACAATCTCAGTAGATGTCCTTTGCGGAATCAGTCTACAAAGTGGTCGTCATTCCACAACTGCATTTCATACATGCAAACAAATCTTTAGACTGCAACAAAAATACAATGTTGAGGTGTGCTACAGCTGAATTCTTACAGAAGATGAGAATTAACTTCACAAACCACATTCAACAAGAAATCTGAGCTAACGCTCATGAAACGCGCGAGAGCTTATGGCAGTTCCTGTTCGCAGGTAATCTTAGTCTATCTTCATCCATTTCGTCGCAATTCACTCTTTTGCAGCCAAAAATCGCCAAAAAATCACACAAAATCAATATTTTTAGGGTTCAAGGTCATTCAAGGTCATCGATGTTGACATTTCTAAGAAGCTCGTCGTCAGTGCTTGTTATGATAAGTGCCTATCTGCAACCATTTACATGCTAGACAAGCCAACAGCGGATAAATAGCCACTTTTTTGAGGGGAAACCCTCTTTGACACCTGCGTCCTCAGACCTCCTTGAATATAGAAGGTCCGGACTTGGACTGCTAATGTCTACATTCCATGCCAAAAATTTCATACGTAGGTTGTCTTGGTCTATCTCCAGCCATTTCGGTGCAATTCACCCTTGAAGTGCATGTCGCAGCCCAAAATCGCAAAAAAAATTCACTAAAACTCCCTATTTTGGGAGTTCAAGGTCATCAATGTTGACATTTCTAAGTGCTTGTTATAATAAGCAGCATTTCTGTGCCTATTCGCAACCATTTTCACACTGGAAGAGCCAACAGCGGCAGAATAACGCCTTTTTAAGGGGGGTGCCCCTGTTTCGCCCCCTAGTTCCTGGGGACCTCCTTTACCCAGGAGCATAAAATTTTGTCACGAAATACTAAAGACAATAAGCTATCATATGATGAAAACCCAAAGTCTCTATCTCACCTGGTCTTGGAACGGTACCGGGACATGACGAACAGACAGACAGAGAATTACTGTAGCTAAGCTAGCTAGCTCTCGCGCATAAAAATGATCACATACCTCGCTGTGCCTGGATGGCATCAACGAACTGAATCAGTGCCGTGTCCTTCTTGTTGAACAGAATCTTCACTCTCACCACATCGCCGTACATCCCTGCAACGTCAATCAGTCCACAACAACACGTAAACTCATGCATGCAATTAACATCAACGATGATTAATAATAATAACAATTCTGATGATTAATGACACTACTGGAACTGAGTCAAATCCAAGACACTAAAAAGATAACAGAACTCACTAATATTATAATATTATGGTACTACCAGTAATACTTCTTTAACTACATTCAGTTTTTCTACAATCATCTAGTGATGCTAGTGTTCCTAAGTAATTCCAGGTCAGGTAAGGTCATCTGTCGAGAAACTTATATCCATGAAACTCACAGAATTTTTACACGTTCAAAGTCCTTCCTACCATTCAAATATAAATGTCAAAGTATGCAAATAACTACGACTAACAACAGCAAGAATTATTCTGATAAATTTTTTATGCTTTTTTTTGCTTCTTTCTATTTTTTTGCCCGCTGTGAACAATATACACAGTGCTTCATAAAAAAGGCACCCTTTGTCTTTCTTTTATAACTCAGTCGAATGGTGATCAATTTACATGAAATTTTTACCAGCTGTAGCTGAAGGAAAACTAGTTCAAAATATTTCAACAAAATGTGCCAGTTAGTCAAATATTCTTTGCTAGTCAACATGTAATGCTGACGTCATAATGTGTTGTGAGTGCAAGCTGCATGTCAACTGGTGCTGTCAGCAGGGTTTTCAATAGTGGACGTTTGGGCCCAAATTTTAAGACGTGGACGTCACGACGTGCAAATCAATCTGCCTCTTATTATGTTTATTTGTCTATAATAAACTAGGAATTGACGTCAAAATCTGTTTTCGAATGTTTTGTTAGTTCAAAAAATTTCCACTGAGTGTCGTGTTTCTGAATTTCATTTCATGAAAACGTGGCACGGCAACCATATTAACTGATTCTGTGAACAGTTCTGATTCAGAAACTGCGATCTTCGTTTTGCCCAAAGCTAGTAGAAATGAATGTTGCTTGTTTTTAAAAGAAAGCCCAGCTGTCGCTAGGGAAGATGCGCTACAGCCTATATACATTAATTCCTACTGCACTACTGACGTTCAAGGTCATCCAAGGTCAATGATTTTCATGTCATTTGAAAGCCAATATGTGACTTCCTATTAATGATTAATAGTATCCTTGGCCCTATCTCTCACCGTTTCTGATATATGGCCACTTACAGCTTGAAACTTTCCATTAAAAACTGCGGCCAAATCGCTACAGATGGAGACATGGTTACTATTGACAGCCTATAGGAAGTTGCCAGCGCCCTATCCGATGGTACCATTGCCGACCTTCTACGACTTACCGTTTAGCTACAATACCACACGGTTGGCATATTATAGTGCGCTACGACCCTTCAAGGTCATCCAAGGCCAATGATTTTCATGTCATTTGAAAGCCAATACGCGATTTCCTATTAGTCATCAAATTTAACAACCTAGGCCCTGTCTCGCACCATTTAACCACAATACATCTGTGACAGAAGACCGACAAAGAGACTGACCAGACAGACGACAATCGTGCCATAGACGTGCTATACGCCATAGCTGTAGGGCGTTAAAACCACGACCTATGTTGTTGGTGCATAAGTGATGCATATGTAGTAGGGCCTAAGTATTATTTTGCATTAAGGTTTTGCTTGATTTTTCTTGTAGGCCTACTGCATGACTTCCAGATTTTGTACACTGACGTCCAAATTTTTTTAGCTTGGAAGTCATGACGTCCTGAAAATTGAGGTCTATTGAAAACCCTGGCTGTCAATTGCAATTCTGCTTCGATGGTGAACTGTGTCTGGTTCACTAATAAAAAATGTTCATTGTATCAGCACTTAGCAACATAAGGGCATGAAAACAGGTGACTCGCGATCCAAAAACTCAACCATCTCGCAAGTGGTGTTTGCTGGTGCACTGTCTTGCTGGAAGATGTAAGAATCAAGCTATTCCCACAAGTGTGTGAAAGTGATCGTTTTGGGGATTTTTTGTGGCTGCAGTAGTAAAACTTCAAGAGTTTGTCATCAGTGAACCAGATAATGTTCACCGTCAAAGCAGGGCAGCTATTCACCAAATGTCAGTACCAGCTGTGACAAGCAAGTTTGTACTCATGGCACATTATGACGTCAGCATTACATTACATCAGGAGTAGCAAAGAATGTTCAACTAACAGTCATATTTTGTTGAAATATTCTGAATTAGTATTTCTTCAGCTACATCTGATAAAAAATTTGTGTGAATTGATCATCATTTAAATGAATAATGAAAGAAAAATAAAGAGTGCCTTTTTATAAAGCACCACGTAGTAAATATGCTAAGTGTATCTGCAATATAATGGCGATAGGTGGGTTGCATCCAAAGACAGATTTAGACATGTTTAATTGTTTATCAAGTTCAGTTATACAGAAACCTCTACAAAATTAGGGCCCCCCACAGGCCAGCAACTTGTGGGCCTCTTTATCATGTGGTGTGACACTTAAAAGTTCACTTGGTGAAGCATGATATTCTGTGGCTTAAATAAGGATTCCAAATTCAGAAAGAGCTGCGTGTGGTTGTAACACTGAATTTAAGGTAAGTTTTTGTACAGTGTGGCTCGGTAGTCTAATGGTAACATGTTGGACTTGTAATCCTGAGGTAACTCAGAGGCGCAGGTTCGACTCTGCACCGCGACACTGCCGGGTAACGACCTTAGGCAAGTTGTTCAGACACATGTGCCTCTGTCACCAAGCAGTATAATTTGGTACCGGCTTCACTGCTGGGATGTAAACAGGCACACCGCGTGATACACTGGCCCCATATCCGTGGTCTCACAGCGTAAAAACTGGTGTCTGGCTGAGGGCCTTAGGAAACGGAGATCAGCGCCGCCCTATGGGTCGTAAGGCTCGGGAAGGACTTTACGTTTTTTACGTTTTCACGTTTGTACATTCCAGTCATAAAATTCATATGAGGGCCCCCACACTTGTACTACACAGGGCATAATCGGGTAAAATCCGGCATCAGATGACGTACCAAAAAGCGCAAACAGAGCGTCAGGTGTAATTCGCTAGACACAGCGAGCACAGACAGACGGAGAGACGAGCAGACAGGACAGCGGGACAGTCAGGCAGACAGACGATGATACAGGTAGACATCGGCGTAGACAGACGAGCAGCCAGATGGACGGAGAGACAAAACAGACAGAGACAGACAACAGCACACATCAATCTACCAGCCATGTGGCTTATGCAATTGGTCTAGCCTATCAGCACAGACAGTGCTCTGTGACGCCTAGTAATATTGCTACCTTTACTGCAATCTGTACCACAAACGTTTGACGCTTTCAATCAATACACACTGAGGCAACGATTATTGCAAATTACAGAAACCATTTAATTATTGCACAGCCTTTGAACAGAAATCCTGACAAGCTAGCAGAAATGACTGGCAGACTACGTAGTTATAAGCAACAAGATTCTAAACTACTGAACTCAGTTTGTGTTCAAAGTGCCCACCTTTAGGTTTTACACATGAACGAAAACGTGTGAGCCACTGTGGACTGCCATATCGCACCATACCATATCAATGCCATACCAATCACACACTGATCCAGTTCACACCAAGCTGTCGGTAAAGGCAGTAACTAAGGCGGGTAAAATAAACAATATTGCAGGCAGCATCATCTCATAAGCTTAGCCACGGGTATTCTTGTGCCGAAAAAACAACATATTAAACAGTTTTGCCATCTGGTGTGAAAAGGTCTGGTAAAGCCCAAATTCAATTACGCCAACTTTGCGACAAAGTCCGCGACAAGTTCCCGACAAAGTCGCAGACACAAATCATGAAAGTCCGCGACACAAATCACGTTGCGGACTTTCATGATTTGTGTCGCGGACTTTAGTGATTTGTGTCCACGACAAAGTCCGCGGACTTTGTCGCCGAATTTGTCGCCAACTTTCCCCGTGCATTGTAACGAACTAAATTCCATTAGAGCGACACAAACGGGTTTGTCGCGGACTTGTCACGGACTTTGTCGCAAACATCTCGACATGTCGAGATGGTTTGTGTCTGCAACTTTCGTGATCTGTGTCGGCGACTTTCACCGAAACTTCATGGTTTCGTGATTTGTCAGTTGTCACCGTTTGTGTCCGCGACTTTCATAATTTGTGTCCACAACTTTCCCCGCGGGGAAGTTTCGGTGAAAGTCGGCGTAATGGAATTTGGGCTCAATTACGCATCACCGAGTACTGATTGCTTAACCACTTATTACTCCGACCTTAACATGAAAAAAACCAAATAAGGCTAAAAGCAAATGACTATTAGGTTAGGGTGGCTAGACAAAGTCTGGTGCTTTGTCAGGAGCACAACATGTTTTGCTGATCGAAAACGCATCGTAATGCTGAAGTGAAACGGAGATACTGAAGACGTATTTGCCCAAATACACCGTCAACTGATACCAATTTCATGCAAAACCATTATCACACACTCACACAGTAGTGTGAAAACGTTGTAAAAAAAAGAAAAAGCTACAGCAGTACAACATTAACAGCAGAACTTCAGTACATGTAGTTCTGAAGGCACACCGAGTAGTAAGAACGCCAATGCCTCTCGATCCAACTGACACAGTACAAATGCAGTTTTAGGTTGTTTTTTACACAAAAAACGATCGACTGGCGTACCTCCGGATCAAGGTTTGAGATGAGAAGCACTGGCCCACTGCCGGGTGGTACATGATGTGATGCCGCTCCGCTGGACGGCGGGGGGTTCATGGGTGGTCCTGGAGGCATGTACGGAGGCCCACCGAACGCTCCACCACTACCCAGTGGCATGCCGGGGTAGCCAAACGGAGCACCTGGACCTCCTGCAATTATATGACATTACACTGCATCACGCTGGGATAGGAAACTGAGCACACATCTCACGTTAAGCCCAAATTCCATTACGCCGACTTTGCGACAAAGTCCGGGACAAGTTCCCGACAAAGTCGCGGACACAAATCATGAAAGTCCGCAACACAAATCACGTCGCCGACTTTCATGATTTGTGTCTGCGACAAGTCCGCGACTTTGTCATGAACTTGTCCCGGACTTTGTCGCGGACTTTGTCACTGACTTTCCCCCATGCATTGTAACGGGCTAAATTCCATTAGAGCGACACAAACGGGTTTGTCGCGGTCTTGTCACGGACTTTGTCGCAAACATCTCGACATGTCTAGATGGCCTGCGTCCGTGACGTTCGTGATTTGTGTCAGCGACTTTCACCGAAACTTCATGGTTTCATGATGTGTCACTGTTTGTGTCTGCGACTTTCATGATTTCATGATTTCATGATGACTTTCCCTGCGGAAAAGTTTCGGTGAAAGTCGGTGTAATGGAATTTGGGCTTTAGCAGTTATTTTTAACATGATGCACTACATAAATTCACGTTCTGCTCTCTCACTCACTTACTACTGCCATGTACCACCAATGCCACCTGGACCTCTGGCAAGATTTATCAACATACTCCAGATATGAGAATGTATCTGTGAAAAGTGTATTAGATGTCTCAGCGTTCTGGCCGAGGGCTAAAAAAATGGAGATCAGCACGACCCTATGGCTCGCAAAGGACTTCCATGTTTTATGTTATATTACAAACACACACACACAGTAAGACACATGATAATAATTGTTTGCGCATTTTGTGCTTGCATGTGCAAAAAATAACGATGATGCACAGATTTACAAAGCACCATCAGTGAAGCTGTCCAGAGATACATTCGCGAAAAAACTTAAAACTCATTTATTTGGCTGCCAGCGCTCTTGAGGTCTTCTCTAATTGGGCGCTATACAAATTGACATATTCATTCATTCATTCATTCTTAGTAGTAGCTCTATAGTAACCAACAGTTATCGGAAACAAAATGAGTCCATATTGATGATGATGCTAATTCGCTAATACTAGCCTGACAGCATCAATGAAAGTGATTATGCCTATTGTAACACATGTGTCACCATGGTGCGCTCTGTCTGTCACAAAACAGTACTGTGCTAAAATCAGAGATGCCACATGGCAGCAACATTCATGTGGCCGAAAGTAATGTTAAACAGAAAAGATATAGGACTTGGAAATCCTAAACAAAATTTGTTGGACCTGGTTCTTCCGTTGGATGAGTATATTCATCGCAGTTTGTGGCCAAAGTGATTTTGAGTCTTCAGCAGAAAATATCGACTCTTACTACGAAAACTAACATAAATATAACACAATAACAACTGTACAGACAACATTGCCCACCAGGAACAAATCCGAAGACGGAACCTCCGGGTTCCATGTTGAATCCGGGGGGGCCGGGAAATGGTCCCCAGGGACCCATCTGTCCTGGTGGCGGAGCACCGGGATCAGCGTCTGAGCTGAGCTGAGGATTTGTGAAGTCACGGCTCTTGTCGTTGTTGTAGCGAACACTCAGACGCTTCAGCTTGGAGAAGTCAATGTGAAGAGAACAGCAGCCATTGTACACGTTCTGACCGTTCAGTGCCTGAAATATACAGGACAGGATAGCCAATTTTCGGGTTTTCTTACGTAATTTTGGCAGACCGTGTCCACTGTCCAGTGGTGACCACATTTAGCTTGTGTACTGCTTAGATTTTAACAGCCATGGGTCAAGGCTACCCCACCGTGGTCAGCCACCTTGACATGGTGGTGGGGCTCAGCACCGATGACCCGAAAGATTTCTAAAATCTGGAGGCAAGGAGCAACTAAGAGCTGACCAAATTTGTGTAGGCAGATTGCTACACGCTACCAGTGCTTTTGTGCTGGTTTCGGCTTCGAGCTGATACGGCCTCAGCGCTGGGCAGGTGTAAGAGCCTGTCCACCCCGGAGGTAAGGTAAGGTAAGACAAGGGTCAACGCTAAAGTAGTAGTAGTAATGTTACAGTAACAGAGATGCCAATATTTATGGTGCTGCCATCACGACAGTTTACAGACTCATCTGATAAATGCAGAACAGCAACTGTTGGACCAAGCTAATCAACTTAAGCCACAGACCTGCCTAAACTAGCTCTATAGCTGTAGCACATGCTACTTCAAATGATATTATGTTAAGATGTAACCACTATGCTATGCTAGCGAACATTGGTGCTGTTCCAAAAGGACTTTGAAGTTAACAATAATGGTTTTACCGAATAAGATTTCTCCTAGACATTAGAAGTTATCTACAGTTACGGTGCAACATAAATTGTGTACATACCCAATTACTTACTGACGCGATGTCGATTCTTTACATTCACAGGTTTTACAAGCAACCTGCTTGTAAATACTGAAGCTAAATAAATCAGCAAACGGAATGTACATTTGTTAAACGCACCATTTTGGCAGCTTGTGCAGACAATGCATCTGAGAACTCGATCAGTGCCTGAAATGAATCTACAACACAAGATGAAAAGTACATAAATAACAACCAACTTTCATCATGTTTCTCTTATTATTCACTCCACGCAGACTTGACTGCCTCACAGCAGGACACGTACCAGCAGACAAAGCTGACCACATAACTGTGCATAAAAAAAGTAACGAAATACTCGAGACATAGCAGATTCCAATTTTAAAATTTACTGATTTCGTTGAATTTAGTTACATCCCCAAAACAGGCCTAAACAAAATAGGCCTAATCGGTAGTGGTCGTAAATACCATAAGTACGACCTTCCAAGTCGGAAATTCTGTTCAGTTCACCTTCCGACTCATATTTACTACTCAAAAACTCGTCGCTTTGAACAGCATGACGATAATTCCGACTTTGCAACTTTGACCTTTGCAATGGCAGCTGCAGCAGACGAATTGTTCCATTTTTGACTGTTATTTCGCGACAAAAGATGGTTAGAAACATTGCAAAAGTTTGCTAGATGCGTTATCTTCAACCAGACTGCCGATTATACGTATATTACTGACATTTAGCACATCGATATGTGCATACCGGCGGTTTTGGGTTTACTTTCAGGCAGTATATAGATCAACATCACCGAACGCATCCTACTCGTACTTACCAGTTGCAAATTGGTATATACCGTAATTACGAGCACTGCCAAACGCAGCCTAAACCATGGTGCTGGTGCACTTGTTCAGATATAACCAGATTTACACAATGATCATACTGAATATACGGGTCAGGCGGCATATGCAACGCATGTGTGCCATATACATGATGCATGTTTTAGTACACATTCATAAAATTTCACATATTTTGCAACCAACAAAGAACATATATCATTCTCAGTGTAAATCAGCAATTCTAACAGAACCATTCTAGCCAATACATTAGTTAGCAGAGCACTGGTGTAACTTACTGTTCTTGCTGAACGTGATGATTCTGAGCACTTGCCCATACTTGGCAAACAGCTGACGCACATTTCACATGCGTCATCAATTAACAGTTTACATACAATACTGTCAACATGTCTAAATTATATGATAATTTATCCGTTTATTATCCCGGCTTCCAATCACTCTACATGTAATGGTAAGATTCAATACGTTGAAGATTGGACCCAATGGGCCGGAAGCATAACCTCAAAATAAATCAGAAAAAAATTACACGTCCCCGTCCACATTGGGCTATTAACTTAACTACGAACTTCTCTCTGAAATACACAATACTGATGAGTGCAATTTTACGTATCGTAAGACTGTTTTGGTCGTTCTTTAGCTTGTCAATAGTTGTGCATTGTGTTTACTGTTTAACAGCGGTGTGTCTGTTGATTACTTTAATAATAAAGACTATCATCTTCATAAACATTAAGCGAAGGTCACAATCACCACCAATGCTAATTAAAATACATTCTCAGTCAAGGGCTGTGTTCTGTTTTTTTACGTCAATAAAAGTCACAATTTAGCAAAAAGTCCATTTAAAAATGGTAAAAGTAAGTCCTGTATGACAATTTAAAAGCCCTGGATCAAAATCCAGTGAGACCAGATAGACTAGGTTGTCAACAATCATTCATACTAGAGTTTGATGTGTGAGATATATAGCAAGTTTATTTTGCCAGAACGGCGTTATCGCTAAGCACAACCAGAAATAAAAAAGAAAAAGAGAAAAACTTACAAACATCAGTCTGCTGAGATCAAAATGTAACATATCAATAACATACACTCATTACGTACACCATAAGACAGCAAGTCCGAAAGTTGCCTCACTCCAAACGAATCTTATAAAACTAAACAAACATGTTTAATAAACATGAATTTTTTGGCCTAAATATGATTCGCTGCTGACAGCGATTGATGACATACGACAAAATCTTACCATGTGTAGCGTCTCCAGTGACACGGGGTACAGCATGTTATCGACAATCACTCGCAATATAGTGTTAGCCGCTTCGCCATCGGATGAACCGATCCCCATTCCTGCAGGCATCACTGTCGACGCCTGCTGGGAACTCTGACAAATACGCCATCCACACACAAGCGAACCACTCCATGAATTCACCACAATACTTACTATTTTTATTTACCAATACACTGACATTTCAGGTGGACAGATGCATCAAGGGAAAAAAAGACAAATCGATAAATTGGCTTTGAGGGGTCACACAAACTTTCTCATACATATGACAACTGGCAGTGAATGGAAATGATCATTCTAAAAAGAAAGGAAAAAATGTCAACATAGAATGAAAAATTAGGAAAAATCTATGCTACAGCAAAACGATGATAAAATGAACTAGAAATTTGGGGCAAAGCCCAACGTGAGTCCGCCCAGCGCCCTAAGTCCGACTGGGGGGAAATTAGGGGGGAAATTTCCCCGGCATCAAAGTCACGTGGCCCGAACTCAAATGCATTAGCATACACGCATTGTCGACTTAGGGTAGGTCAACATGAAGCCTATAACTTTGTTCGTAGTAGATGGAATTTCACAAAAATTTTTTTGGTTCAACGCCGAAAGGATCGCTCTCGTTAACGCCGTTTAGATTTTGTCGCTATCTTCATCGATTCTAGAGATATTTGCGCTCAAACTCGAAAGTTGTCGTAAAACGTACTAAATTTTGCACGTTTTTTGCTCTCCCAAATTCTAAGAAGGGCGGTGCCCCCAAAATTTGTACTTGCATTAACACCCCAACACGGAGACACGTCAAGAGCCAAAGTTTCGTCGGGCTAAACCCCCTAACTCCAAAGTTATAAGCGCTCATTTATTGCATTTTAAGCCAATTTTTGACCCCCCTTTGAAAAAAGTTGTAAGGGGGCCCCCGTCCCTGGTGGGGGGTGCACTAGTAAGACTTGGTGATTCTCTAGCGCGTGTAAAAATTTGGGGCGCAGCACCCCTAGGGGCCGAAATATGGTCTTCCGAACAATGCGCTTTAGGTAGGTACGAGTTCACATCGAGATCTCCAAGGTTACTGGACCAAAGTTCACCGAACTTGTTTCGCCTAACGCAGGAGGAATCGCGGTAGATAAAGTAAAAATCAGATTTTGAATATCTTCATCCGTTTCGGAGATATTCACCGCCGAACTTCAAAGTCGTCCGAAATTGGGCCAAATTTTACCTGCTTTTGGCCCCTGAAATTTTTTTGGGGTGCGCCCCCCAAAATTTTGGACCGGCATTATAAAATAGGGCCTAGTACTGACCATCGTACAAAATTTCACGCCCGTCGGCCCACGCATCTCGGAGATCTCGCGCGGAAAAAAAACATCTGGGCTAAAACTTAAGTCCACTCCGCAAGCTATCGCTTCCAGGCGGACTAATTACCGTCATTACAGTTGCCTATAAAAATGGGCTGCTGTAATAAAATAATTGATTTTGCGACTGTCAATACTAGGAGCAATTCATAAATAGTAGAAATGATGACTCATGACACCTTGAGTCTTTCGTGCATTGAGAACTGCACATGAATGAGATGGTTGCGAATCCTGGCTGGCATGTGCTTATAGTAGTCAACCATCTGCTGAGCAGTCGACAAATCTGCCATTTCAACCAATGCCTACAGGAATACACATGCAACTTCATTTGTTCATTTGGCCATAATCTACACTATACTTCCTGAGCTATCGTTTGATGCAAAAAGAATTACTGAAACTAGAAAATTAGTTTGTGCTTGTCCAACTTTAGAGATATGATACCTTGACCCTGACTGAAGACCTTTCGAAATGAAAATCAGCACACACAGTTGGTTACTCCAACTCTGAGAAACACTGACACCGATTTTCATTTTTATACGGCATTTAATTTTCAAAATCCACACAGGACAGACAGTCAAGCAACAGCAATAACGCAGCCCACAGACACCCATCACCCAATTACCTTCATTTAACATCACAGAGCCAATCTACGTCTATACAGTAATCTTATCTTCACAATGATACAACGACAATGATAAATATAATGAAGAGCTGAACCTGGTTTTTCTGTCGAGTGAGAATGATGTTCGTCGTGATGCCAAACAGTGTAGTCAGCTGAGTGATCTCAGCCTCGGTGGTATCCGGTGGCAAGCCTCGCAGATGAAGCACACGGCTTGGCTTGGACGGATCCTCCGACAAACGCATCTGACACGAAACAGCAAACAATTAACAGCTGTGAAATATACAAATTAGGGTTAGAATGATACCAACAAACCTAGCCCGTACCCAATACCCAATATTATTCGTTCCCACTGACACCACTACCAATACCAATATTGGTCCTGGTCTACATAGAGCTGATTTCTGAAGGAAAACAGTCATTCATCAATCGGCAACACGGCTGTTAAGTCACTTGACAGTTGGTCCGCCATTTGCAAAGCTAGGGATTCCAACCCTCTAAATTTTTCCATCCTACAGGGGGAGGAAGGCCCCTATTAATGTCGATGTCAGTATCAAAATTATATAACTTAATATCATGAATCTTCTCTATTGTGCTAAGTACATTAACATATCACATAAGGCACTCTTTCTAAATGGCACCCAATCAAAGCAGAGCAATGCATCATAAAGATTGTCTTGTAACGAGTTCATGCAAATAGATCCCCAACAAGAGTCTAGAGTTAAACCCAATTAAGCCAGCATATAAACCAAGTCTGCCGAATGGCCAGCTCCATCTGCAGCCAGTGCCGTTAACTAAGTGGGTCATTAAGCCAGCAGTCCTGGTAGCAAGGCCGACTGTTGCACAGAAATTGCCGTTTCTTCCCTAGAAGTTGCATGCTCAAAGTCAACTTCCCATTACTTAGATTCATCAGATCTGCTGAGACATGTCGAGAATTCCAAGAATTTGATTATGCCCTGTGGCAAAGTAAACAGCTCCCCGGCATTCACGGTCAATGGTTGATGATTCAGTTGACAGGAAATTAAGCTGCGTGAAAACTGAGGGGAGGTGATTTACCACGTACAAAGCAAGAATGCAGACCTGCGCCTGTTCCTGATAGATCTGATAAGATGCCAGCAGCTCTTGCGTTGAACTCATCTCACTAGAGTGCCAGCCCACAATACGAGCTCAAGTTACACCGTTTGAAGGTCACAGTGACCGATCACTTGAGGTTCTAGTGGAGTCACCTTTTCGTGGTGGAACCAACAGCCGGCTGGTTTGTGTGCCATCGAAAGAATGTGACAACAAGCTTTGGTGTGGCATGTCAACGTCTGTACCTGACGACAGTCCGTCCAGCACAACGACTGCAAATGACTCCGTATCCCCCTCCCTCACTCTTCTCGTATGGTCTCCAGCATCGTAAAGCATCACTTCTTCAAGACTGAGAATGTGTGACAAGACGTGAAGAAAATGTGTTAAGTAACTGATAACTGTTCGTGTGTGCCTTGGCCGTGCCGTGATATGGCCACACCTGTCCTTCGTCCTTGCATCAGGTAACTCCTCCCGCAGACATTATGTCTGTTAAATGTACGGGTAATGTGTATGCATGCAGTCAAACAAGCCACAATGTGCCTAAGGCATTATTGTGCAGCAGCCACACCTGAGTCACCTCTGCAGCACACAGTAACGTCTATCAGTCAAACAAGTTCTCGACGAGTTGCAGAAACTGAAAATTTTGTATCAAAGAATAAAATTCTCTAAAATTAACATCCCAACTATGACTAATTGACTACCAAATGCACACGGTTCAATGTAAGTGCATATTGTGGGCTGGTGAAGAAGATGCTCTCAGTCGGCAGACTTCAAAGCAAGTGCTGGCATCTTGTTTGAACACAGATCAGTCAGGAATGAGCAAAGCTCACATTGCAGCTCACCTTACCTTACCTAACTCAATGTCTTAATTACTTATCAACTAATTCGTCATCGTCATTGCACGAGTGAGTTTCTCCATGGCCATGGACCTTCAATGTACAATTAAATGTTAAACAGAGAAATTTATAAATAACTCCAAACTTGACAGTTAACCACAAAATACTACAACAGACAGCTATGTAATACTACCAGACAGTATATACCCGTTTGGCAGCATTGCCCGCAGCATACGTAGTACCGGAATTAGGATAGACAACAGCATTAAATGCAGCCATTGCACTTGATAGCTGGAACTGCACCAGAACAATACTGTGTCACTGCAACATAACAATCAGCACACAACAGACTATCAACATTCATCAACCTTTATTAGTTACACTAAATCACTGATGTGTTGTCAGCTGCTGCAACCTCATCAGCATGATTTCCGCTCACTGCCAGATGTTACACAGTGAACAAATTGCCAAAAGCTAGAACAATCATTGTTACCTTGTTCTAATGCAAAACTTCCTCAGTGGAATCCTATCTTTAACCAGCAATACTAAACTATGCATGTGAGGCTGGCGAAGCAGGCAAAGGCTGGCAATAGCTATACAGTTGTCTTTATGGTGGGTGCAGTGGCCAAGACGACAAAAGCAGTTAGGTAATCACAGGCGAGGGCAGTTAACATCAATTTTAGGAATCTTCTTTGCCCAGGTATGTGAGACACCATGACAGTCTCTTTGATGGGTGGATCACTACGACTGGTAACCAAGTGGAGAATATGTGACTGTCCAACATGTGACGGCTCCATTACAACGTGACGTATCGTATACCAACGGTAGATGACTGGCTACACTTGTATGCTCATAACTAACATATGATAACAACGAAAAACAAACTTACAGTTACCTCAACAATTCACCATAGAGTTCGGTTGTTCACAACCGGAAGTAAACAGTCCATTCATAGATTGTATAGAGAGCAGTAGGGATGGGCCAGCGTGGTAATTTCAATTTCGATAAAATATCAATTCGATACGATCCATACATGTTTGTTTGTTTCTTCGTTGACGGCTATTTTTCTCAAATGTCTATTCACTATCATCCAACTTTGCACATCCGTAAAAACTCTGTAATCCAGGTCCAATTTGATCGTTACAATTGAATCAACTCTCTCAGTTGTGTCGCACTGTCTTCGCTGGTTGAACAATGCTGTAGGCCTATTATATCAAAACTGATGTAGTAACTTTGTATAAACTTAAAAATGCTGCACAATATTGTCCGACACTCGAATGTTGAGAAATTATTGTTAACAGCAGGCCCTATAATAACAGAGTTACCGTAATTCTGCCTTTTTTCTGAGTTTTCTCTGTCATTCCATGAGTTCCTGATTACACTCCAGAAAGATCTATGATCCATGATCTATATTATTTTTGAGGCCGTCCTTTTAGTTGCTACAGTTGCTAGTGCGCGCCCATTGCACTGCGTCCAGTGCGCAGCGGGCGCCAGCTCGTCACTGCGCGACGCGCGTGATCTACAGGCCTTGATGGCTCAAGACCTACGTACGTTCGATTGGTTCTGAGTTTCGAACGGTAAAACTATAGCATAGATGCAACATATTTGCTGGAAACCTATATAGGCTATAGTTTCTGCGATATCTAGACACTGCTCTGTTTTTGATCCGCAACTTCCCGCTCTGCTCGATTTACCCGACTCCTTTTTTCACTATAGGCTACTTCGCTCCACTCACCCTAATTTTCATGACTCACATCAACGTGTTTTCGGCTCTGCTTTTGCAAATTCATGACGTCCCATAGGCCTACCTGTTAAGCTTCAAATTTGCAAAAATGTTAGGTCTACTCCTGCAGCCTGGGAATGTGATATGCATGAATTATATTGTTTTCTAAGCACCTTTTGTTCAAAGCTATCTTAGATCGGACAGGACGATCAATGTGGCATTTAGGACGGGGAAGTAGGCCTACATTACTTGTAAGTGTAACGAATGCAACACGCGTTTAGTGACAGTATAGGCCAGTGTTTTTCAACCGGGGTTCCGCGGAACCCCAGGGTTCCGGGAGCATCTGCCAAGGGTTCCGCAGCTGGCCAGTAAAAAATAAGCTAGCATGCGAAATCTCGTCAAACAATGTCGTAGAAATACTCATCATGAAATACTTTGTTTAAAATTGCGTATCTACGCGTTAATTTTTGCATAGACCAACTCTGTGAAATCATTTTTGCTGTTAGTAGTCTTGGCATATTTGCATTTTAAGAGCGTAGGCTTTCTATGCACGACATTAGGCTACTAAACTCCGAGGATAAGTGCATTATCGCAAATAAAGATACATTGATTAGGGTTAGGCCTATGGTTACGAAATCGTTTGGCCATTTACTTAATGAATTCAATTTTTTAAACACTATGCTAAGCAAAATTAAAAAGACACGTATCTTTAACGAGGACGTCCACATGATAAATTTTTTGCAGTCGGTATGGCGGGGGCTAAGCGGCCGTCGACGACCGCCTCGCCCGTCATGTTACGTTAAATACAATAACGTACTGCTACCTGTTAATGTGGTCAAATTTAATATTGGTCATCTTTGCTTGCTTTGTCGTCCTCACAGGGGCTCTGTTCTGCTAGGAAAATGAGTCCGTATAGATACACTGTAGCTTCGTTCTCGCATACGTCACTGGACTCACGAATCAATGCATGGGGTTCCGCGAGTGACCTTCACGCTTGTGTGGGGTTCCGCTGCAGCAAAAAGGTTGAAAAACACTGGCTTACTTATTAGTGTTACGTTTTTGCTTGTGTGGCTTAGATTGCACTTGCTCAATAACGCATACAGTTTGATAAAATTTATATTAAAGCAAGATGAACAACGATATACAGTGAATGGCTATTGTCTAGGGAATGGAACCAAAACATAAAAGCGCAGCAGCAAACAAAAACATAACATGTGACTGTCCTGTAGCTGGTCGCTGATGCGAGGTGTGCTAACTGCTGATACGTAGTTTTACAAGTAATTTGAGAAATGCTTTCGTGACGCGCGACAGCATCGATGCTGCCACCTATGGAATCGTTGTACAACGTTGAAATAAATAATATGCCTACTTATGCGTTTTGATGGGCGTAAGCTACCCAAATTTAATGCCCTTGCAGGTAAATTTTTTGAACGTTTGGGGTCGAAACGTACGCTGTTAAAATATACGTTTATGTTGAAAATTTCATGTGCAGACTGTCTTGGTCTGTCTGTAGTAATTTCGGTGCAGTTTACTGGTGAGATAAGCGTCACAGCCTAAAATCGCAAAAGAATCATTACAATCCGCTTTTTGGATTTTAAGATCATGCAAGGTCATTCGGCATTCGTTGTTGATACCCTTTAAAAGCCCGTCATTAACAGACCTACTTGTTGCCCTAAGCAGCAAGTTTGTGTCTATCTGCAACCGTTTTACCGTAAATAGGCCTATAGGGCCTATGTGTAAACGGTGTTTCATAAAAGACACCTTTTTCTTTTTTCATAATTCCGTCAAATAATGACCAATTTACACGAAAGCTTTATCAGTTGTAGCTGAAGAAATACTAATTCAAAATATTTTAACAAAATATGGCTTTTGATTAAATATTTTTTACTAATCGTAATGTAACGCTGACATCATAAATTCATAATGTGTCGTGAGTACGAGATTGCTTGTTTCAACTGGCGATGTCAGTTGCTGGTTTTGCTACCCTGCTTTGATGGTGAACTTAATCTGGGTTGCTGATAAAAAATGTTCATTGTGTCAGAACTAAGCAACATGAAGTCAGGTGTCTCGCCAGCCAAAAACTCAACCATCTCGCAAGCTATGTGTGCTGGTGCACTGTCTTGCTCAAACATGTTGAAGTCAAACTATCCCCAGAGACACGTAAATGCGATCACATGTTTCTTGAGGCTTCAACTGTAAAACTTCAAAAAGTTTTCATCAGCGAACCAGATTAAGTTCACAATCGAAGCAGGGTAGCAACTGACAGCACCAGTTGAAAGAAGCAAGCTTGTACTCACGACACATTATGACGTCAGCGTTACAGTGTTTAATCAACAGCCACATTTTGTTGAAATATTTCAAATTAGTATTTTTTCAGCTACAACTGACGAAAATTTCGTGTAATCATCATTTGAGTGAATTATGAAAGAAAGAAAAAAGCGTCCTTTTATGAAACACCGTGTATAGTGTGACGCATCACGGTCTTACGCGGTCCTACTTTAGTCCCTTGTCGTCCTATGTCACCGCTCTTACTTACTTCTGCTCTCACGGCACAGCATCCACATCTACCGTTACAGACCGTGGATCTATTAGGTGTCACATCTCGTTTTCATGGACTGCGCTTTGTTTTGGCAGACATACGCTGGCCCATGGTTGGGACCGGTGTTCTTGCCTGTAAAAATGTTAGCAAGGTCTTGCTCTGTTCTAGGACTCCTTATGTCACGTTTTAAGTAGGTACTGTCTGCGATTGTTCCACGTGGGATCACTCCACACACTATTATTTCACAGACAGTGTTTGGCTAATAAGAAGTAGCAAAAGTGGATGGACTTAGTCCAGCCAAAGTGCTACTATAGGTTTTACAGGTTCACCACGGCACACAGACCTACGGGATAGACCCACCTCCACCCTCTGTTCCGCCACTACCGTGTGTCGCGAACCTGTGGAAACGAGAACGGACACTGGAAGTGTCCGCCGCGTACTTAGAGATATATTTGGTTTTGTGTGAAAAGACAATTTTGTGGGTTTTTTTAGTGTGGGTTTGTTTCAGTCACCTTATCACACGGTCTAGACCTATATATCTCAAGTAACGGACAATCCCCGTCACTTTCTAGAGCCTACTTACGACAGACCTATCGACAGACCTTATGATAGACGACAGACCTACACAAAAAATCCTACCTAAGTGCACTTTTTCAAGGGCTTTTTGAGGCCAAACGACGCACGCAATTGACAACGACGGAACGACGAAAACGACGACGACCTAATCGCGAATGAACGAACGAACTATGAAAAAGAAGGTTTTTAATATACGAGTGACAGGAATATACCGGCGGTTAGTCTCAAGCCGTGTCCATTGTCATGACCGACCCAAGACGAAAGGTGAGAATGTCCAGTGCTTGCTCCTCGAG
>Ga0209367_1000695_pt1 | contig 36334 bp, 21 predicted proteins | sample WorMetLIZISLAND2_FD_187412 | JGI IMG/M metagenome (GOLD analysis project Ga0209367, IMG submission 187412) | Marine gutless worms symbiont microbial communities from Max Planck institute for Marine Microbiology, Germany - Olavius geniculatus... ... | reverse complement strand
GCACCCTTGTAGCAGGCTGGGAACTTGCCCGACTGGAACGACAGGTTAGCAAGTCTGGTGATAACTGGCGCGAACACAACTGCACATGACTTCAGCAATGTGCACGGCAGTACGTCGAGTGGTGATGATTTGGCTGGCATCCTGGACAGAAGTCGCTGAACTTCATCAGTTGTCACCAAATGAACTGTTGGTTTATAAATATGCTAAATTCTGCTGAAAACGGAAGATGTTTACTATGTGTTACTTAGCAATCTAGCATTAACAATTAAGATTTTGTGTTAATTCAGGGCATTGAAGCTAATCCAGTTGCTGATGACAACTATTTTGAGTGGACAGCAACAGTTTGTGGTTTACATGGAACAGACTGGGAAGGTATGGTGCCATTTTGTTTTTTTTGCTGTCATGCGAAAGAGAAAATTGCGTGATCATTTAGAATATCTTAGATGGATATTAATGTTAAATGTTTTCCCTTATTTTGTGTGGTTGGCTGACAGAAAAGGCATTTTTGTGACAAAAAGTTTTGCTACAGGCCTACAACAGAGTTTCAGGCTTACCATAACAGTATGGATGCAGCATTTTGCAATTTTCACAGAAAGGTTGTTTTTTTTTCAAACCAGAGTGAAAGGCAACAAACCATTATAGTGTTTCTCATGCAACATTGCATATAGGCAGCATGTTGTGGTAGTGAAGGGCATCGCTTTTTTATGCCATTGGTTGGGCTGGAAGGGTGTCTGGTCTGTGAAAATACTGGCAGAAGTTTATTACCACCATCAAAAGTTTGCTTTTGGATGCAAGCATAACCTAGAGTAACTGTGAAAAGACTCCTGCTTGCATAGTCGAATATGTTTGATCGTATTTATTGTTGTAAGGAATCTTACATTATCATAGGTTTACCTTGATAATTACACTGTGGTCCATAAACATGTGCCACTTTTTTGAATAGTTCCATGATACATTAGCCAATTTTAATAATTTTTGCCATTTAAAGTCAGGAAGAAACTCGGCACAAATGACCTCATTTTAATGCTGTTGCTACACTACTTTGTAAAATGCAAGTTATTGAACCTGCTTCTGGTGAGTGGTGTCAACGTTTGCAGCTTGCATTTGTGCTGGAGGAGAACATTTTGAGCACATGCTGTAATAAAAGAGAATGTAAGATATAATAGTTGCCAATCCTGTTTGTCACTATTCAGTTAATCATTTCTGAGCCTACGCGTGGGCTATCCAGTATGAATTCATTATTGTAAATGGCCAAACTACGACTTCTGCATTTCACTAGGTAGTGTACCAACGGTATTGGAGTGAGATGGCCAAAACTAGTTATTTGTGTCAAGTTTCTTTTTGATGTCGCATGCTGAAAATTATTGAAATCGGCTAATGTTCACGGAGCTATTCAAAAAATAAAAGTGGCACTTTTATGGACCATGGTGTATATGCCAATATTACTACAATAATTAATATTTGTTCGCAGGTGGGATATTCCGATTGTACCTAATGTTTGATGAGTGCTACAATGATCGACCACCGAAAGTTTATTTCCAGTCGATACCTTTTCATCCTAATGGTGAGTATAAATACTGCCAGATTTTCGTGGTTGTATTGGTTGTGTTTGTTGTGTTAACTAAAGTCTGTTCTTAGACCAAAGTTCAACTAAACGATTAAAAATGGCGGAAAACCGGTAAATTTAACAGGAAATAAATCAACCAGTTACGTTTGGCTTGCTTATTTAATTGCACCACGCACTCAAATGACGTAATTAAGTAACATTTTATGTTGTTGTGTAGCCATTATGGCGTTTATTTTTGGTACCAGACTGTTTTAAATTACTAAACTGTCCGTGTTAGTTGCCATGTTTTCGGTTAGCGAAATCACTTCACTTTTTGACTTAAGTAGGTACTTAGACTGAAGTTTAGGCTCAGTGAAAGTCTCAGCGAAAGTCTTAAGTCAAAAAGTGAAGTTGCCCACTGTAATCAAGAATTATAGTAATAGTTGCTGATGCTGTGTGCTGTGACATTTATTTATGGTATTTTTGTGGTGTTTTGTGGCATAGTTGATGCTGAAACTGGTCAAGTGAAAGTTGATATTCTTTCTGATCCAGACTGCTGGACTAACAAACACTGCTTACTGGATATTCTAGTTAGAATGCAGGTTTGTTTAAATTTGTTGTCAGAAATTTGGACGTGAAGGACTTTGCTTCTATGTGATGTTTTTATCTTGTTTGTTTTCAGTTCTATTGCTTCTGTTTGTGATTCTTTGGCTTCATGCTGTGAGAAAAATGAAGCAGTTCAGTTTTTGGATTTTGAGTGAACGTCATATTTATTTGTATCATAACAGAATGCATTAATTTTACTGTACACGGTGCTTCATAGAAAGGACCCCTTTTTGTTGTTTTCATAATTCACTCAAATGATGGATCAATTTACGCAAAATTTGTACCAGTTGTAGCTGAAGAAATACTAATTTAAAATATTGCAACAAAATTTGGCAGTCGATTAAATATTCTTTGCTAGTCCTGACGTAATGCAGACGGCATAATGTGTCACGGGTATAAACTGGATAGTCTCAACTGGTGCTGTCAGTTGCTACCCTGCTCCAATTGTGAAAAATCTGGTTCATTCATGACAAATTGTTGAAGTTTTACAGTTACAGTTACAAAAAACATGCAAAGCGATGGCATTTACGTGTCTATGGGGATAATTGGACTTTTACGTGTTCGAGCAAGATAGTGCACTAGCACACAGAGCTTGCAAAATGGTTGCATTTTTGGATCGCAAGACGCCTGATTTCATGTCCCCACGTTGCTTAGTGCTGACACAATAAACATTTTTCATTAGCAAACCAGATTAAGCTCACCATCGAAGCAGGGTAGCAATTGACAGCACTAGTTGAAACTATACATCTTGTACCCATGACACATTATGATGTTAGCATTACGTCACGACTAGCAAAGAATATTTAATTAACTGCCATATTTTGTTGCAATATTTTGAATTAATATTTCCTCAGCTACAACTGGTACAAATTTTGTGTATATTGATCATCATTTGAGTGAATTATGAAACAAACAAAAAGGGGTCTTTTTTATGAAACACCATGTAGTTCTCTCTCCAAGTTTTGTCACGGTATAAAGTGAATGGCCTTCTCCAACTATGTTAAGTATGACTCATTTTAAACTAATTTTATGCATTTGCATTTCTGTGTTTTTAGGTTCATGCTTTTGTGTTGTCATATGCTGTCATAGTAATTGTTTTCAAATTTTTATTTTAATTTTAATGTTATATTTATTATTCTGTCAGTACACATCGAGTTGCTTTGAGTGCACACTTAATGCATTGTCATTCTGCTTAAATATTTGTTTTTGCATTGTTAGTTTTACTGCGTGCCATTTTAAATGAAATATATACAAATGGACAACAGAAGATACCATGTGTAGGAACAGTTGAAAATCGTGGAAAAAAATGGTAAAACATGGCAAACTTTTGTGAAAATCGCAAAAATCATGGCAAGGATACAATATCAAATCGTCATTCAAAGGTCATTCTACAGTCCATAAAGCTTAACATCTAACATTGACGACCATCGCTACATGCAGTGAAAGGTTTTCATTTGTAAATTTGTGCCGCTGCGGAGCATTATCTACAGTGTAGTGGCTGACACTGCGTTTTGCATCAATGGATATCCAAGATCACGCATTGAGGCAGGAAGTAACAAAGCACATGGACTCCGATCTCAGAGGCAAAGGTAAACATTTTTATGTTAAAATCATCCAATAAGCTTCAACTTATGCCGATTAGAAAAAAAAATATCACGGTAAAAAACCACAAAACCGCAGCATTTTGACAAAATCATGGCGTTTGGCGAAAATCGCAGATTTTGTGATTTCTGTGTTTTTTTTGATTTTATACTGTCTTTTATTGTGCATTGTGTTGCAGAGAATGCTGTCAGAGCCGGACATGCGTCGTATTGCAAACACAGATGCTGCAGCAACGTTGCAAAGTCATCCATCCGTGTATCAGCAGTTGGTGCTTCAGTGCGTCTCTGCAAGCCAACTGTTTCACAGTATGCTCACAGCTGTTTGACTTGTCATTTGTCTGAGTAATTTGTACAGAAAAAGTGTTAGCTTTCTTTCTATTTTAAACGTTTGCTACTGTGAGATTAGAGATGAAGGTAAGGCTAACGCTTTATTGTATAAGAAGACACATATGCACTTTTCTGCCACCTAGCGTCCATCATCCTATGCGCCCTGATTCTTTCTGAGACTTTGGCACTTTATAAATCATTTACTTACTTACTTACTTTAATGAAAATAATATATGAAAGAAAAAAGTTTTTGTGCTGGTTTGCTGACACTGCTGGTGAGTTGTCAAACAGTAAATTTGCAGCTGAAAGCTGTGACAGTATGATAGCAAAATGAAACAAATTAGTAGGGTCCACAGTTTTTTTCACAGAAAATTTAGCCAAATTCCACGGGCCAGTTCGCAAAATTTCGCGGCTCACCACTTCAAAATTGTCCGAATTCCATGGCTTACCGCGGCCTTCCATTTGTGCGTAAAATAAGCTCTATTCTGTTAAAAAACTTCACTTTCTGGAGGCTGGCATGGTGCTCAGTTATGCCAGCAACATACAAATAAAATTATTGATCTTTTTTTCCTTTTCAAAAGTGCAGTTTGTCAATTAGTTGCATTGTGTTTATTTACGACTGTGCCATATTACGATGGCAATTATTACTAGGGATGCAGTTTTAGGCAGTTTAGTTGGATTTTTCTCCATGATATAGTTAGTCTAATTACGTTATCAAGCCAACGATTGTACTAATCATTGGTCATTTCTCAACTGCTGCAAAATTCCGCGACAGTATCAGAATTCCGCGGAAAAATTCAAATTCCGCAGCTTGGCTTGAAATTCTGCATCCCGCGGAAAACTGTGGGCCCTACAAATCAGCAGTGCTGTGAATTATTTCCTTAGTCTCTTTCATTCGTTTTTTTTGGTTTCAACCCTTGTCTATTCATTTCCATATTGTTAATATATTATGTCAAAAGTCTAGCGTTTTTTTGGTTTTTTGGCTAGATGTCAGGATGCTGTAGCAAAAACCAAATGAAAAATATCTGTAGTCATGTAATGTTTCCATCATGTTGTGAGTGACAGTGTGAAATTGTTTTAGGTGGTCATTATGTTGAGCCCATCAAGCCCTCACACACAATGTCACGCGTTGTTCCATCTCTGCCAGAAACTCGACCGACCGTTTCTGGATCCAGGCGCCACATACCTTTTGAAGAGTACCACTGGATATGGTGCGACATTGCCACGTCAAAGATTGATGCCTTCCATGGTTTGTCTGTTTTGTAGCTGCTTTGCTGTTAGATGTTATATATCTGCAACTTCTGTTTCAGAAGCTATGTTTATTTTTGGCAGAAAATGAGTAACTTTCAGTATATCAAAAAATACTTGAGTTCTTTAGTAGTGAGCCAAGATCAAGAAGCTAGTGGACGCTGGGAGTTTTGGTGGAGTATTTTTGGCATCTACCATCTGGATGACAGTTTAAGGGTAACATGTTGTTTTACTTTAGGATGTGGTATTGCAGAAGTTATTACCTTTTTATTTTACTCGTCGCTACAGCCTTAGAGTACTGATGTAAAATGTAAATGAATGACTTATAAACTGATTAGATATATACAACATATTGAGTCTAAGTTTGACATCTTAAATTGTTTAGTTTTTCATTTGTTAATTGTGTGTTTGGTTTTGTGCTGATTAAAAACTGATTGCCGTCGTGTTCTGAGAGCATGTTAAAAATATTTGTACACTATATTGTCTGTTGTAATATATGGTCTGTTTATATGAAGTGCTTATCCTTTTCTAAGTTTTAACACAAACAACAATTATTTCAAATTATGATCAAAGTTTCACCCATACCCCTGGTACTTAAATTTTGATTCATGCACTAAAATGACCTGTTGTGAGTTTTTTAGGTCATTGTTATTGCATTTAGTTATTTATTATTGTGTTTGTATTAGACTCAAAAGCAAATAGCCTACTCAATGATGAATATTCAACTCACCAGCCAATCACATGGTTAGTAATTTGACTTCTTTAGTCTTCATTATTAAAATGACATTTGTTGTTTTCAACATCATGTTGAACTTGAAGCAGTACCCAGTGGCTTTTATCCCTATACCTGGTGGTCGCAGCTTGCGCCCAGTGAAAAATAGGGGGAGGGGGAGTTTTGATAAGGTTGCAGATCAAAACTTATTCCCTATTTTTTACTTCCCTCTACGTTTCACTGAGCAAACTACACCCTTAACGAAACTTTCTCCCTAGACGGGAAAGAAGCCCAAAATGAAGGGGAAAACTTGAGTTATAAATTGGGGGGAACCTCAGCCCAAAACTAAGGGGAAAGTTGCACCCAATTTTGATTCCAGATTTGGGGGGATAGAAGCCACTGGCAATATCTGTACAGATAATAGTGCACTATTTAAATCTTGTCTGCGCAATTGTTTGTGTTGGCTGCCACGACCAAGAGCCACCCAACTTTACGTCTTCTCATTCGACACTTGGGTTCTTTACTGCCAAAGGATATGAATTTGAAATTATTTTTTATTTCTCAGCACAGGGAGGCCGGTACATGATTTTTCCACCCCAGAGGGATAGAAGGTGAGTTGACCTTGATGTTGGCTATATATCAAGAATTTTTATATGTACACAGACAGACCCAATTCCGATAGTAACTACTTGATGGTGACCCGACCAGGAGTCTAAACACACAACCTCTCGACCGTAAGTCTATCGTCATAAACGTTACGCTATCAAGTTACCTGAAGTTGCATTGCCTGCAAAACGTTGTGCATAAAAACTGATTCGTCGTGTCGTGTTGTTGCAGTCGAAAAGTTGCAAGGAAGTCATCGTGTAGAATCGATGCTGCTCGGCAGAAGAAACTTGACCAAATCAATCGCATGAAACAGATATATCTGGCTCGCTGCAACACCCGTGAGTACCAAGGGGAATGTAGAAAAAAATTATCTTTATTATTGTTACAGCTGATATTACAGTTAATAGTTACCTATCCAGAAACTAACAATTAGTTAATCACTAATTAATTTTGGTTATTGACCAAACTCTGCACGAACGTGAGTGTTTTTGCTTATTACTGTTATCTGCTACTCAGCTAACAGTTGACACAAAAACGTAGCTAGTAAGCATTTTCATCAAGTTTTCTTGGCAGACAAGAATGTTTATGTCAGTGTTTAGGCATAATTAACAGTGGTCTCTGCTTTGTGATTTAACAAGTTTTGAGACAATCTGTTGCGAGTAGGCACAACCAAAAAAAACATTTGCTGAGGCCTGATTTGAAACAATGGCTGCTGGTGTTTTGCCTTTCAGTTCAGTCGGGAGACTGCCAGCTATCGCCAGATTACTTTTGTCCATGTTCTTATTACTTCCGCCAAGGAGGTTATGTTTTTGCTGGAGTTTGTTTGTTTGTTTGTCTGTCTGTCTGTGTGTTAACAAGATAACTCAAAAAGTTCTGGAAGGATCTTTCTGAAATTTTGAGGGCATGTCAGGAATGGCAAAAACTACAAGTGATTCAATTTTGGGCGTGATCCGGAAGGAATCCTCGATTCTGGATCACTTTGACATTTTCGTTAACATTGTGTTAAATGGGGCATAAGGGAAACCGCTGCCAAACCGAATATGGTGACGCCACCTGGCGAACAACATGGCGTTGGCGGAGGTCTGCGGTCTCTGACTGCGTTCTAGTTATACAATGTGCCCTTTATGTGGAAAGTGTGTAACTGCACAGTATGAATTTCTTATTGACTGATTTAATGATGGAGCGATTGATTAACTTAATGACCTATGGCACGCTTGTGATATTGAGTAGTGTCACGTGTGTCAGCAGCTGAAACCAGCGTGAAATCTTCAGCAAATCAAGACAACATCATTGATGCAAAACCTATCCGATACATCAACCCATTTGTTACTGATGCCAGTGATGATGCTGGGAATTTCAATGATAACTGGGACCAGGATGTAGATGAGCTTGTTTCGTGGACAACTACACTCAACGTTTAGGCTTTAAACACAAAAATTTCCGGAAATATCAGTAGTTAGTCGTATCCAAATGTCTGCAAAGTTTGGAGGTAATGGAACTGTGCTTTAACAGAGTGTATACAGTTTCTAAGGTCTCGAATACACCTAAAACACAAAAAATGCGGTAGTGTTTTCGGTAGCAGTGTAAAAGACATTTGCAAAACTGTTCTGTGCTCCAAAACGTTTGCGAAAATGCTGTGAAACATTTTGGGGCAATCACACTTGGCTTGAAAATTAGAAACGGTTTGCGTGTACAATATAACCCGATAATTTTGGGTTTTAAAATTTAAAAAATACAAAACATTGCTAATGCATTAGCATAACTTCGGGCTAACAGTCAACCAACAGTTCTGTGGGAAGCATTCAGAATTTTTTAGAAGTTGGTTTTTTTGGTTACAATTAGGATTTTTGAGCCTGTCAAACCAGCCTTCGGTACTTCTAAATGTAGCATTTTGTTTCTGGAATCTAGCGTTCATGTTTTATATAATATAGCATAATTGTATATTTTCTTCAGTATTTTGCTTTAGTTGTTTATTTAAGAGTGATAGAATTATTTCCTACAAATGACATTTTTGTTCATTGATGTATTTTTGATGCGTTCAGGTACCAAGAAGTACGCTGTTAATGTTGGTCTTTTGTAATGAAAAGGTGTTAGTGATGAGTGTTACCATAATATGTGGTGGTCATCTCATCTGTCTCGTCAGTTCCGTGTCATAAATATAATAACAGTAATCCCTGCATTGAATTTCTGTGGTTCAGTTGCATGATATCTTAGCGAGTGGTTATTACCTCCGCCAAGGAGGTAATGTTTTTGCCGGTTTTTGTTTGTTTGTTTGTCTGTGAGTCCACAAGATAACTCAAAAAGTTAAGCACAAACTACCAGTGATTTAATTTTTGGTGTGATCCGGCAGGAATCCTGGATTCTGGATCACTTTGAAATTTTTGTTACCATTGTGTTAAAGGGGGCATAAGGGAACCGCTGGCAAAGCGAATATGGTGATGCCCCTGGCGAATAGCTTTGCCTTGGCGGAGGTACCTGCGGGCTATGACTGCTTTCTAGTTGCGTATTCAGCACAGAGATGGGGCACGGCACACTTTACCTTTTTCGACCGAAACAGAGCAAGATATGCAGGCGAGATGTGTATCGCAGCCTATCAAAGGTGTCGAGTTACTGCACAAGTTGATGACCAGTGCTTAAAGTGGAAAAGTGCCTGGTTGCCTCAACCAAGGTGCCGCACAGAAATCAATTTTGGTGCCTTTTAGCCTTAAAATCTGACATCTGGTGGCACCAATTTCACTAGCATTCCCCATAATCAACTGACCACATTGGCCCAACAAGTGGTGGATGGCATTAAGCCTTGAAAATAATTGCCAAAACACCTTCCGTGACCGTCAGCCAACATTTTAAGCAATGACCCTAATGGTCACTCCGCTGCCAAACAATGCAGTTGACAAACAACTCAACATAAACGATTTGCATTCTTTTCTATTGCAAATTGCCGAACTAAATACTAAACAATGCAGCTATATGCAATACATGTGAAAGAGCACATGATGTGTACAGCCTTAACAATGACAGACGCTCAAGTCAAAAACACCTGATAAAATAAAATATTCATAACAGACAACATGTCTCATTCATAAGTCACCGACTGCTACTAACAAAAGTAATCTCAGCTACAAGCCAGAGATGTGCGGACTGCAGATGCGTCCGTCCGCAGACGCTTTTTTTGCGAACGCGGACTGACGTGAATCCTGTTTGTGACAGGTGTATTTTTTTTAATAACCGCTAACAGACTTTCGAAAGCATGTTTAAATTCTGCCTCGTTTAGTAAAATGCATTACTTAAGCCCTTTACTGCTGTTATTTTGTTATCTAAATTGTAATCTGCTATAAGGCTAGTGGCCTACCTTACGTACTAAAAACTAGGTGTATTCAGTGCGAACACAGACTGACAGTGGATCCAATATTTCTCTCCTGTTGCAAACGCAGAAGTGAATCCTTGATCAAAATCTGCGGACTGACTAAAAATTTCAGGATTCGCACATCTCTGCTGCGGACCAACCAAACAATCAACCAAGCAATAAATCACCCAAAACATGTTCATTTCACAGCAGCTGTCTTGTATCATAAACACACAGAATTAAATACACAGGAGGAAAGTGAACGCAAGTTTTTGTAATGACTGACTGATTTGATCATTTTTTGAAATGCTTTGACTGCAACAAAGGCATTAGTAAAGATCCCACCACACCCAGAGCACGTAGCCATACTACCTTGTGAAATATAGCTGTCAAGTTTTGAATACCAACATCCACAAACAACGTAACAATGCCATTTTTGCTCCAAGATGGCTAACATTGCTCGTCAGTAAAATGCATCAAAAGGCAACAAATTGCACAAAAAATTTCCCTGATTGTTGCCACCAAACAAAAATGCATAGAACAACCAACTACAGCTAAAACGGTGACACTAGTCAGGTGGTATCATTAGCCATCACCTTATTGCAAACTACCGGGGTACTGGATGGTCCAACGGAAAGGATTTGGAAAATCTTCAACACACAAAAGAATTCTGAAATTTGTTAAAATTCGTCGGCTTACTCCACCAATGGTTGCAATATTTCTACAGATTAACATCAGCAAATGATGAGCAGAATCGCGACAGTTAAACAATATACAGCCACTCTCAGACTAGACATAAATACCATAACATCTTATGCCAAGAAAACGAAACGAGGTAAATAACTATCACCTCACATTTAGCCCCAATAATGACAACAGTAAGAAAGAAAAACACATAAAAGCATGCGAACTGAAAATGACAGGCCAACGTTATGATGCTGGGCAGATTTGATGAAAATCAGCACTATTCACAATTTCAGAACTAGAAAGCAGCCATAGCCCGCAAGTACCTCCGCCAAGGCAATGTTGTTCGCCAGGTGGGGTCACCATATTTGCTTTGCCAGCGGTTCCCTTATGCCCCCTTTAACGCAATGCTAACGAAAATGTCAAAGTGATCCAGAGTCCAGGATTCCTGCCGGATCACTCCCAAAATTGAATCACTGGTAGTTTGTGCCATGCCCAACATACCCTCAAAATTTCAGAAAGATCCGGCCATAACTTTTTGGTTATCTTGCTGACTCACAGACAGACAGACAGACAAACAAACAAACAAACAAACAAAAACCGGCAAAAACATTACCTCCTTGGCGGAGGTAATTAACACAATTCATTGCTATGCCAAATTAAAAATAGAAAACAATATTATAAATGCAGTCTTAATTATAAGAGTACCATGAGTTCTTGGCACACAGCAAAGAACACTAGGGAATGTTGAATGCACTGATTCCACACAGAAGATGGATTCGAATTAGCAAAATCAGGCAGAATTCTGCCATTTTCCAGTCACACAAAATTAACACTGACATTACAAACCACAAAACCTGCATCAAAGCTGGTGTTCATGGCTTTAAAGACGAAAACTGGAAACAAAAAAAAATCAAAAGCAAAACAAGCAATAGCCAGTAATACAATGAATTTTAAATGCATTCAAGTAAGCAAAAATCCAAAAGAATTATGACAGAATTCTAAAATTTTTTGCAGCAAATTATGCAAAATCAAAACCACAAAACCTGCCTCAAAACTGTTTACTCCGGTTTTAAAGACAAAAAAACGGGAAATGAAGAAAACATAAACAGCAAAACAAGCAATAGCCAGAAATGATAAAATTAAGCTTTCTACGATCTGGCATTTAATACGGCACCACAGTGAAAATATGAAATGCATATCTTTGCCACAGAAACTACGCCGTGGGCCATAAAAAATGTGCCATTTTTCTTGTGTCCATATCTTCGCCAATTATTGACCAATTTTCAAAATTCTTCCACTGGCACACTCTGCCATGTTGGTTGTTAACAGCTATTAGCAGTTATTAAAACCCCACAACGCTTTAATCGTGTTGCTATACTACCATGTAAAACAAAAATTGTCAAAAATTACTAAAATCACTATAATACATATACAAAAATATTATTTTCTGAAACAATTTTTACTAATTTTCATACATAAATTAACTTGTGTTTAATTTCATATACATTTCTGACATTTTTAAATAAAAGCACACAATATTATCGTAAATTATAATTTTTATTGCGGCGATGATATATCAGTTATGTAATGTGTTATTTAGCAATGGAGACACGCCTTTGATTAAAAACTTAGTTTCAAAAAAATACACCTTTGGAGGATACTGATGAAGTTTTTGAAGACAAACTGCAAAATGCAAAAACTGGGAATGTTACTAATAAAGTAGTTAAAGTAGACTGTGTTAGACCCACACAGTCTAGTGTCAATGCAATGTTCGTCTGAAGTTTTTTTTTCAATTATACCAAAACGTTTGTCATTATCGTTATGTATGTATATTTCATTGATAATTTCACAAGGTAGTGTAGAGACGCATTTACGGTGTAGTGGGATCTATAACAATCACATTATTGCAAATTGTCTGCAGAGTGTGCCAGTGAAAGAATTTTGAAAATCGGTCAATAATTGGCTAAGATATGGACAAAAGTAAAGTGACACGTTTTTTGGCACACCCTGTAGATTTACAGATAGCATATATTCTGACAAAAGGTCTCAATTTTAATGAACCAGTTGCATCCGAAAGCAAAGCACAAAGAAACTAGTCATAAATGATATACAGTGATAAGAATACATAATATCTAAGAATATAAAAATCATAATCTACTTCACTAAGAAGCACTATTATCATGTCTATAACAGCACCACAGTTATCGGGTATTATTTTAGACCCTTCAGTGATTTAACACCAGTGATTGGTCCGAAATAGCTTGGAAAAGCTATGCCACAAAGAAAAGACAAAATATCACATCTTTCAAGCAAGCAAAAATAATCTGTCAGTGAAACTTGCCCAAAGTCTAATTAAACTAAATACCATGGGACAGGAAACGCAACTTTGAAAAGGAAAAACAACAACAGTGTCAGGAAGGTGATTTCAGGATTTACTGACATGGTGAGAAATTAAAAAAAAACTTTAAAATGAAGAAAAAGAATGAGTTAGGACACAAACAAATTATATGCAGACATACAAAGATAATTATTGATCAGTATGATACATTGAATCATCTGTTTCCAAGGGACCAAAAAGATATTTTTGCCCTGGTTTGTTTTTGTTGGTACGATCAAAGCAAAATTTATAACAAATACTACGAATCAATTCCCCCCCCAAAAAAATTCGAGGCGAGGCAAGGACAAACTTTTTTAACAAACCGGACAATGGCAAAATAATTTTATGTTAACATGGTGACACTGGCCAGTAAGTATGTATGGAAGTACAAAAGTTGGCCAATAAGTACTGAAAATTAATGTACTAGACTTTATTTTATAATCTACATATCAGTAAAAAGTATGAACACATATAGGTTTGTTGCGAATGTGACGTCATTGCAATCTATATTGTCATACACTGTCAAATGGAAATGATTTGCAGCATCAGTGCAAACAGCACTGAATCATACATTGTCATGCATAGTGGACAACATCTAAATAAAATTTCAGATATCGAAATGGATGATAGTTAGTAGGGGTTCGCTGGTTACTGTATGCAGGGTGATCTTATCGTATGAAGCCAGAGTCGCCAACAGTTTGTTGGGCAATCACAGATTTAGAGTCTGAACTGCAGTACTGGATTTATGGCAAGGCACGTGGGGCTCACTTTCGGGCCCCTGTACATTGAGGGCCTTCGTGTAACAAATTAAGAATGTTGCTAATCTTTTCATCAACACAACGGATGTCATAAACTGTTAACTTTTCAATAAAGTTCTACTACTAACGTTAAATCTTGACGTCATTATTAGCTTGAGCACTTTTATTTACGGCCAGTGCAGATTTAGGCTATCGTATATTTGTGGTTGCAAATGAGAAATTCGTAAACTTATTTGTTATGGCTTTCAGACAATCAGATGCCTCAGGGCACCGCATTGGTAAAGTCGGCTGCAGACTGGAAAATTGTTGTACAACAGCGAGCCTAATTCTACGCTGTTTACATTAACACTCCAAATCGTTTCTGTTTAACTCGCTGGGATGTCACAAATTACAATGAAGTCACATTTGCAACAAACCCATACTTTCTACTGATATGCAGATTGTGAAAAAAATTAAAGTCTAATACACTGATTCTCACTACTTATTGATCAACCCTCGTATCTGCTCAAGTAAACTGAAACAGGCCATGTACTGCAATGGGGAGAGCCATTATGCAGAATTCCAATATAGAATACCTATCATCATCAGCATCCTATGGGCAGTGATTTTAAGTTTCAAGTAATTTTACAAACGTTCAACAAAATGGCACTAACAACAGACAAACTAGGCACGCATGTTTCAAAGCTTAAGATGCATATCGTAATACTTTGCACATATATACAAGGTGCGACAGCATTTCATCATATACATATATTAAACAAGTCTCGTACAACCATTTCGAGCAACTGGTTGCCACAAACTGCGGTTCATAATTTTGCCAGGGCCGTAATTATAGCTCCAGTGGTTGAAATGACGTTTCATTGATTATTGCAAAACGCACTGGAATATGCAGCAAAATTTCATGAGATTATAAACCCGGACCCATTTATTAGAGGACAAAATATTTAATCGATTCAACCAACTGTAGCTAAAATGACAAACAAAAGTTTATGCTACAAATGAATAAAACTGCCTCTAACAAATAAAAAGCTGCTCAAGTCATTCAAGCACATTACACACCAAAAAGAGAAAAACCAAATTGAAACTCAAAAAAAACTTTCATTCCATTCTCTGCTAATAATCACCAATAAAATTAATGTTATCTAGACTTTTATGTAACGTTGCATTTTAAGAACTTTGTACCTTATTTATATATGACTACACTCAATATATTTATGTCTGTTCATTCAACTTCAATCTTCTCCTTTGCAGTCAGCAGAAGTTAAGGCAGTGAATTCTTAAACAAGGCAAATCTACAACGTGTCCCATAAAAAAGATCCCCAACATTTTTGACTGTAACTTGCAAACCCATTATCAGACTTTGATAATTTTTGGCCTGAATATTCCTGACACAACTTGTCATCAAATGACCATTCAGTTTCCCACCTCACCCAACGTTTGTTTCTGCAATACCTAGGGAAAACACAACCAGCAAAATATCACCTTTTTATCCAGTGTGATTGCTTAATTAACATATGTATAAAAACACATTTTGTTCACATTTCTGACTCCACGGCTGACATTTCATGCAGTTGTCCATTTTTAACTGCCTGGAGTAAATTTGCTTTAAGTGTTGGCCCACTATGCGAACACAGGCAAGGAGATGTTTTTGCCATTCATTGACAAGAGCATCGATAATGTTCTGCTTCAGACCAATGCAGGCTGTACCAGTCACTTGTTGACTTCACAAACGTTCCCAAACTTCATCTGGTAGACACTGCTGCATGACATTCAAACCTTGTAATGGACCTGCTGTCAGGGCAAACAGATTATGATAGAAGGAATTTATTGACGTTTTTCGTTGATTTTAACACGTATTATGCTTGGTTTGCTTTCATCAGGTAGTGCAAAAGCAGACGGTAAGTGATATAGAAACTATAATACTTATTTAATAGCCAGTTGTGTCAGAAATATTTCTGCCAAATATTATTAAAATCTGCTACTCTTTATTCAAATTACGATCCATAATGCCAAGATGTTTTTCAGGTTTTCTGTTTATTTCAACACATATTTCGCTTGATCTGCTTTCCATAGGTAGTGCAAAAGCATACATTGGGTGAGGTGGGAAACTGAACGATCATTTGATGGCAAGTTGTGTCAGGAATATTTCTACCAAAATTATCAAAATCTGATAATTGGTTTTCAAGTTACAGTTGAAAATATTGGGGATGTTCTTTGGAGGACACAGTGTAGATTCAATAGCAATTAAAATGAGTTAATAATAAAAAAACCTTTTCACAAAAGTGTTGAAATCCTGTTACCTCAATGCTACGCAGCATGTAATTTATGGGTCCTGCCAGCATGCCATGTTGACAAATTTCCAAATATGCACAGTAACATCGGGTGGCGCAAAAAAACGTCCTAAACTTCGTGTAACTATAAGGGCGCGTATACTTTATAGAGATAAATTTTCTTTTGCACATTTGTAGACCAATATGCACTCTTACTTACTTATAAATTTCATTGACTTCACTAATGACACCACTGAATGCCGCTTAATGACGTAAAACGAGTTAAAAATCCAATTATGTGAAGACAGCGTTCCATCACACAGCATCAAAGCAACTCAAATTTCCTTCGACACAAAACGCCCGATTTCATCAGCTCACAAAAATGTGCATCGCATTCAACAGATTTAAATCCCCACTCATTATTTAGTTTAAGATACCTTGCAAAAACTTGTCTATGTCTATGAAGAAAGGCGTAAACCGTTTTTCAAACCTCAAAGATCTTCAAATTGTTATCGGAGACAAATGGCACGATGTCGACGTCAGACAACCAGAATCAGAAAAAGCCACATAGCAGTGGAAAAGCGCCTAACAGCAGTGGCAAAGGAGAATGGAGGAGCTATTCAGCACATTTTCTGCTAATTAGTTTACCAATAATTCGGCCTACTGTGACTTTTGCATACAAGCGGCAACGCAAGCGATGAACTGCTTGCGAAAATTGCTATATGGCGTGTGACACTATTTTGTTTGTATGACGGCTAATAGAGAAATGTTTTAGGTGAAAATTCCTAAACATATTCGAAGATGTTCGGTCATTACATATATGCTTTTCCACTAATACACTTCAACTGCTCGGGTGAATAATGCCTGCAAATGTTCAGGACGTTTTTTTTGCACCATCTGGTAATTTTTTGCAATCTGAGATCATATCTGATTAGCCAATGTTACACAATCACTATTTCAAAATTATATGATACATTATTGCAAGCATAAATCAACCAATATCAGCAAAAGATACGACTAAATAAACAGAATACATGATAAGTGATTACAGTAAAACAATACACGTTTTAGACTATTAATAAATTATCAAATTCTGTCACAATTAAGCAAAAAAATAAATATGGTAGCCAACACCAAAGCTGAAAATAAATATGATGCAATGTGTGCATATCCTAAACAAGTGACCATTATCTGATTATCACGTCTACGCAATCCTACCCATAATGTCTTGACACTGGTGGCTGAGATAACATCAGAAGTAACCAACCCATAAGAAAAACTGACACAGCAATCTACAGATTTGTTCTACACAGATTTGTTCTACAACTCAGCCTAACTGGGAAAATCCATCTGGTGATCGAAAATAGAAACATGCAGCTAATTCCCTGAAAGAAAAAAATACAAAACTACTCAAACTAATTTATACAAAAATTCAGCTAAACACACAGCATCAAAATCTAATAAACTTTGGTCAGCAATGCCCTGCAGTTTGGTTGCACTAACTAATAAACGAGCAGCATGATAGACAAAATGCTATATCCACAATATCCTATACTCAGTGACAATGTTGGCAGAATAATGCAGACTAAGAAGTATTTTTTTTTCAATTTCTGTCACAAATTTTTACGTGAGCCACAGATAACCTTTTTGATGTCCCAACACACAAGTATAACTACAAGATATGCAACTAATTTAAATTTCGTGCCAACATCACCAAAATGTTGCCAAATTCAACATGGTTTATCCATCCACAAATCACTAGAGAATATTAATAAATTTATTCTGTGAATGTAAATGCATCTACTCCTTCTTATAATTTGTCTTGCAATTCATGCAGTTTAACCGGCTGATAAAGTGTCATAGGCGACCAAAGGAAACATATCGTCACCGATAAAAAACACAAGTCTCTTAGCTACTCAGAAATTTCAGCCCGACCAATAATGCTAGAGTGGTGACGAAAAGAATGCTAACTATTATGCCACATAAATTTTTGAGAAAAAATAACCGTCGCATCGGTTGACACACAGTCCTACATCGCATCGAACGAGACACGAGGGAATGCCCACATAATTAAATGCACCGTCGAAAGCAACAACACTATGACATCAACTCAGTCGAACGCAGGTTTTCGATAGTGTCTGGATGCTGGTGCAAGGTACTGCGGATTCGGGGCAACGTAGCTAGGCCGTTGACTCTGCGACGGCAAAGGGTCTCTGATATGACTGGTCAGGTGAGGGCTTGATGACGACCGCATATCAGTCGACCGATCGCCAACATCCGTAGCTGGCCCGCGCCGCATCCGTGCACTGTACTTGTAAACGTCGGCCATCTCGAATGGCTTCGAGACCTCCAGGTAGTTCTGTCCTCGAAGTACGACGGTGGATTGATCGGGTGGGGAAAGTTCGACACTGTCACAGGAAGCATCCGCGGCCGCTGCACGAACGTGGGGTGGGGTTTCGTAGTGAACAGGGGGAGATGCCAGCCGACGTGGCATTGCATCATACGACCTATCCGGCAGGCTTGTATCACTATTGGCATACTGTGAGCTACCAACATACAGATTTGTCGGGTTGCCGACATCACCATTCTGCCTGCGGTAAGCAGCCTCGTGGGCGGGTGCCCACTGTGGGGTAGGCGTAGTGGGGTCAAGAAACCTTGAAGATGTTGCTGCAGCCGTGATTGGCAGTTCTTCCAAAGAACTTGCGTAAGACGTCGCTCGGCTCGACGCAATGTGGTACAGATTTGCATCCACTGGCTGATGTGCATTCACTGTCACCGTGCCACTTACCTCCCGCGGTGATCGCTCAATGTGATGATACGGATGAGAGTAAATGCCATCTGATACAGCCCCTCGACTGCCAACTGCAGCAGTTCGACAGTCAGACACTGCATCCCTAAACTGTGGATGGTTGACTGATGATGCACGTACATAAGCGTAGTCCGAATACATGTGATCGATGCGCGACCGATCGCTGTAGCCGGAATCCCGCTCAGATGAGGGCCTATCGACGTATCGAGTGGTGTGAACCCTGTCAGCATGAATTGTCTCGGGATGTGTCAAGGACGGCTGGTGTCGGTGCAGAGCGTCAGCGCCACTGCTGCTTCGGGAACCAGTCATCCGTGACTCGGCGCTGCGGACCGGACTTGCTGGTGCCGACTGGTTGTGCTGCATCCCGCGATGGACAGATGGCGACACCGAGCTGCTTGTCGCATAATGCCTCTGCAAGCATCATTGATTACAGATTATTGCAAAGTTTACTAGATTGCTAAAAGGGCAGCATCTCCTACCCATTGAAAATTTTGGCTGAAAACGAGTAAGACCACTATACAGATCGGCACAGCCCGATAATTTTGACTAATTCTGTTGCAGTGTTGAAACAGAATCTAATAAGTCCCCTCATCATCACTCGTACTGAAACATGTACGGTGAGTCGATCACCACGTTTTACCATACAGAATTCATGTTATTTGCATTCGTGTACAAGGACAACTCTTAGCAGTCGAAAATATTTATTCCAAAAAACTTTAAAAAATATATCAAGAGTCAATCAGTGAAATAATTTAATCACCGAAATAACAAGTGACTAAGGCCCAGTTTCTGGTTCTTTTAGTTAACTACTCAATTAGTAAACCGTCTGTTAATTTTAACTCACTAGCTAAGTTTGTGTGCACTTTTGAACAAAACCTTGACTGGCTGTGAACTAACTGAACGGTGAACTATAGTTGCTTAGCAACAATGCGCAGGCGGGCGTCATGAATATTAATGAGTGCAAGCACATGTCAGCCAGCCAACTGATTGTGGATGGTCATTTTGTCCATTCATGAATAAATTTGGTGGTAAAATTTGTAGTAGCAAACGCCTTCTCGAGTGTTTTGGAGGCATTGCTAAGCGGAAAAATCATTCTAGTGTCACATTTTTCAATCAACTGCTTGCAAAACAGTACAAAATTGCGTTAAATGCGACAACTACAACCAGCGGTTAGCTAACTGGCCGATTTCGGCCAGTTAAATTTTTGGCCATTATAACCGTTGGTTAGTGCAACGGGAAACACGAGTTATGCAAATCTGTCAGTTAACACTAACTTGACCGACCAGTTAAGATCCAGAAACCTGGCCTAAATGTATCAATCAAACAATGAAAAGATAACGTGTCAAAAGTAAACGGTTTCAAACAGTGGTGACAAAAACCTACACAGACTGATCAGTAATAATTTTAATCCTAATACATGACATCAGTAAGTTTCTAGACGTAACTGCAATATTTCCAAATTCAATTGCTCGCCACTTGGCTGCTAACAGCTAACCCGATGTCTCAAAGCTACTCACCAATCTGGTATTATCGTTGCGTGATTTGGTCGGTGTCATAAAGTCTCTGTTTCTGTGAGTGCTCGACTGACTGCTGGCACGACGACGGCCGACCGGCGACTGAGACGGAGACACAAACCTGGCTGAATCTAACAACACACACAACATGGATTGCAACGACGTTCCAATGGCTTTTTCTCATTCTGTACCATGCGCTTGATTTGGCTCTAACGAAGCAATAGTTCAGGTCACTAACAATATTCAGTCAAGTTTGTCCATTCTTACAGCTATCACAAATGCGCTAAGGTATGTTAGTGCCATAAGATGACTATAATCTAAGCAGTTTGAAGAAACCGATGCGAGTGACATGATGAATGTTCCAAGCAGTAGATCCAGCAAAAAGAAGCTACACGCACCTCAAACTCAATTTGTGCTCTTATTAACTAAGAGTTTACCCCACCGTGGTCAGCCACCTTGTCGTGGTGATGGGGCTTTGCATCGATGACCCGAAAGATTTCGGAAATCTGGAGGGTAGGAGCTAACTAAGAGCTGACCAAACCCGTGAGAGCAGATTTGCTACACGTTACCAGTGCTTTTGTGCTGGTTTTGGCTAAACAGCCGACCATGGCTTTACAGCCGTCTATTTACGGCTTCACAGCCATCTACGGCTTTATAGCCGTTACCTGTAACCTTGTGGCTACATTTGGGGACGCGCATTGGGCCGAACTGATACGGCGTCAGCGCTGGGGAGGTGTAAGAGCCTGTCCACCCAGGAGGTAAGGTAACTAAGAGTTTTGTAACTGTAGAAACTCAAAACAGTGGAACAGCCTCCTGGTTCATCTAAGTCAAACCAACATTAACTGTGAATAGTGTAAACATCTGCTACAGACATTTTTGTTTGGGTGCTGAGATTCCAGCACATTTTGACTAACTACAATCTACATAGCTGCCTGCCTCTTGAAGGTCCATGGACACCAAAATTAACGTATATATTTTATCCATTTTTTGCTAAAATTGCATAATGTTCGGATAATTTTGACAGTTATGTTAACACGTAGAAATTTACCTTTGAAACTGACGATCAATGAAAATCACGTAGAAAACGCGCTGCCATATAGGCGACCCAGGTGACGTCATCACGCTAGCCAATAGACATCATGAATATTAATAAAATAGCCTAGACTGATGACGTTACTGGCTAAGCCATTAATATTCATGATGTCTCTAGGCTAGGCTCATGACGTCACCAAGGGAACTGGACACTGGTGAATCAAAATTCTTCGCCTATCGTAACGTAACACCGCATTTCGTTTGAAATTGCACATTAATTTCATATATTTATGAAGCTCAAATCAACATATTATATATGCAAGGTTAGATGTCTAATTTAAATCTACATAAATTGCGCGAGTGAGTTTGACCGTGGCCATGGACAGTTTTCTTACATACCTACTTACTAATGATTACATTACAAACAGTTAACAGTTAGACAGCACACCAGACCTCCGTATAAACTGGAGACGTGGAAAGCTGACTTTCCCACTTGCTGACGCAGATCATTCACCATCTTTTCAAGCTCTTTCAACTGGTGAACATGACAAAAGATTCAACAGAATAAATAAACATCAAATACAATAAGTGAACAAATAAAACGACGCATGAACGAAATCTCTAAACCACACACCTCTTTAGCCGGAGTAATATTTCAGATTACCAAAATCCTAACTACAAATGAATCTATTCAGTTAAGTTGAGTTAACTAAAAACAAAAATGGCTATACGATGGAATAATAAAAACCAGCATAAAACTCATTTTATTCGCAACAAACCAGGACAAAAACACAATGTAATATAGTGGTTAAAGCCATAGCTGTTGATAGAATAAGCAGCCATCTTGTCAATTAAAAGCTGCTGCTTACTTTGCCATGTGCTTTACAGTAGCACTGTTCTCGACTGCGGCGAACGCTCTTAGACACTGAAGTATCTCGCGTCAGCTTTTGATACGCTGCTGTGATTTTATCCTGTAGATCATACTCCGTCTCCAGTCTTGACAATGTCTCTTCTACCTACAAACAAATTCGACAATATACGGGGTGGGCCAAAAAAACATGCCACTTTACTTTTGTCCATATTTTTGCTAATTATTGACCGATTTTCAAAATTCTTTCACTGGCACACTCTGCAGACAATTTGCGATAATGCGATAATGATTATAGATCCCACCACACCTTAAACACATCTCTACACTACTTTGTGAAATATCAATGAAATGTGCATACATAATGATAATGACAAACAAACATTTTGGTAAAATTGAAAAAAAACACTTCAGACCAACATTGCAGTGAATGGTCTGTATGACACTAAGCTGTGTGGGTCTAACACAGTCTAGTGTCATACAAATCATTCCCACTCACAATGTTGGTCTGAAGCATTTTTTCATTTACCTAAATTTTTGTTATGATCATTAGTTTTTGCCTACATTTATATTTCACAAGGTAGTAAAGAAACGCACTTACTGTGCGATATATGATAATCACATTACTGCAAATTGTCTGCAGAGTGTGCAAGTGAAAAAAATTGAAAATCAAGTCAATAATTGGCAAAGATATAGACAAAAGTAAAGTGGCATGTTTTTTTGGCCCACGGTGTACAACTTTTACTAAAGAAAGCAACGGTAAGAAGATCACAAAAACAATGCATGCCAGGAAAGAACAATGAACCGAGATGAAAAGTCCTACTAACTTCCACACATCTACGACTACTTAGTACTCACTGTCCGCTGCAGTGACACCTGGTGGACAGTTATTCCAACGAAGGCAGCAAAATGTCAACAAACTAACAAATAACGGTTGTACATTAATAAATTTCAACCTACAAGTCTATACAAAGAATTGGCACGCTTTTTCTTTCTTTCATCAATCAGTCGAACGGCAATGAACTGACATGATTTTTTTTCCAACTGCAGTTAAAAGAATACCAATTTAAAATACTTCAACAACGTGTGTCTGTTAGTTAATATTCTTTGCTAGTTGTGATGCAATGCTGACGTCATAAAATGAGAAGTAAGAAGTTGGCAACAAGCTATCTCGTCTCAATTTGTCACAACAGCTGACACCTCTGATCACAGGAAAGTTTTAATAAGTCAGATTTGCCAAAAACAAATGGTAAATTGCAAATTAAACACAACCGCTTTACACAAATTACAATCACAGACCTTGTCGTGCTTCATCATCCCATCTTTCGTGAATTTCTTTGGTGACAGTGGAAAAGTGGTCCCAACACGTCTGCGAATGACAGGTCGGGGCTGTCCAGGCTCTAGCGGCATTTCCACGGGAATTTCACCAGTCAGCTCCTGGCAACAAAAAAAAGAATTACCAAAACTGTTGGAAATACCTAGTGTTATCTAATGAAAACACTGCAGCGTGTTATTAGGTCACATGCAAATATATAATCTACAAACTATCATAATCAGAAGTGAACGAATACTAACCACTCACGCAGTTCAAACATATACCAATTCACCAAGAATTGTTTTATTTGGCAATCTCAAAAAGTAATAAACTTACAATCACCAAGTGAGCATAGAGCTCGAATAAAACACTCAATGTATTATTTTTAGCTGTCTATAGAAACTGCAAGTTAACAAAGTATTCCTGAATTCGTATCCAGTGGAGGTTTTAGGCTAGGGGCCAAGGGGGTACAGCCCCCCGTTTCATGGCTACCCATGATTTTTTGAAAAAGAAAACATAAATATCTCATTTCTTTGCATTTCCAAATTTTAGAAAAGTGGGCAAATTAGCAGCTTCCATTGAACATCCAAAATCAAAAGTGCTTCAGTTTTAGGTAGCTTTGCCCCTTGAGCCCCTTAACCAGGGGCTCTGCCTTTGGACCCAGCTGTAGGCTCCACCCCCAGACTCACGTTATAGGCTCGTGATTGCCATCGGGCCGTGACCCCCAGATATTGGGGTTTCAGCACATGTGACCCAATCATGATCATTCTGACAATATTCTTCCTCAAAGCAATGACATTCAAACAGACAAACCAATATATTTATGTGCAACATGCATTTACTGCTGAAAGATAATGCAAACTGTAAAACAGAAAATCTGAGCTAATGCTCAGGAGACACACGAAAGCCTATAGCAGTATCTGTTCGCAAATAATTTTGGTCTATCTCCATCCATTTCATCGCAATTCACTCAACTGCAGCCAAAAATCGCCAAAAAATGACTAAAAACCTATTTTTTGGGTTCAAAGTCAATCAAGGTCATAAATGTTGACAATCCTAAGAAGCTCGTTGCCAGTGCTTGTTATGTTAAGCAGCATGTCTGTGCATATATGCAACCATTTTTCATGCTAGACAAGCCAACAGCGGATAAATAACCACTTTTTAGAGAGGTACCCCTCTTTGACACCCGCGTGTGCAGGCCTTCTTGAACCTAGAGGGTCCGAAATTGGATTGCTAAAATCGACATTCAATGCTGAAAATTTCATATGCAGGTTGTCTTCGTCTATTGCCAACCATTTCGACACAATTCACTCTTGACGTGCGCGTCGCAGCCCAAAATCGCAAAAAAATCACCAAAACCCCCTATTTTGGGGGTTCAAGGTCATCGATGTTAACATTCCTAAGAAGCTCGTCACCAGTGCTTATTAAGCAGCATATCTGTGCCTATCTGCAACGATTTTTACGTGCGACAGCAGAATGCTTCGTGCGTCTGTGCCATCGTCTGGGCATCTGTCCGTCCATCACACTCGTGATTTGTACCAAAACGGTGCAAGCTAGGATCACGAAATCTTCACTGTGGGCTGCCCCAAGGTCTCTAGTTTATCGTGACAAAATTTCGTGCCACTGGGTGCAGGGGTTCCCCTCGAACGAGGGCGTCAAAGATGGGTACCCCCCCTAAAAAGACGTCATTTTGCCGTTATTGGCTCGAATAATGTGAAAACAGTTGCAGATAGGTACACACATGCTGGTTTATCATAACAAGCACTGGTGACAGGCTTTTTGGATTTATCAACATCGATGACCTTGAACGACCTTGAACCCCTCAAAAAGAGGTTTTTAGTGAATTTTTCGCAATTTTTGGATTCAGTGCACATTTCAACACTGAATTGCGACGAAATGGCTGGAGATAAAGCAAGACAACCTGCGCATGAAATTTTCAGCATTCAACGTAGATTTTAACAGTTTAAGTCCCGACCCCCTAGGTTCAAGGAGGCCGGCGCAGGCGGGCGTCAAAGACAGCTACCCCCCTAAAAAGTGGTTATTTTACCGCAATTCATAACAAGCACTGGTGACAAGCTTTTTATTGCTGTAAACGTCGACGACTTTGAATGACCTTGAACCCTCAAAATAGGGGTTTTAGTGAATTTTTCTGCGATTTTTGGCTGCGACACACATTTTAAAAACGAATTGCGCCGAAATGGCTGGCGATAGACCTGGACATTTTGCGTATGACATTTTTTAGCATAGAACATACATTTTTAAGAATCTGCAAGTAGTTATTTTACCGCTATTGGCTCGTGTAGCTTGAAAACGGTTGCAGATGGGCAGAGACATGCTGCTTATCATAACAAGCAATATAGTGACAAGCCTTTCATTGGTGTAAACATCGATGACCTTGAATTTCTAAAATAAAGCTATTAGTGTTTTTTGCAATTTGTGGCTGCGGCGTAGATTTCAAGAGTGAATTGCATCAAAATGGATAGAGTTCAATCAAGACAACCTGCGAATAGGAACTGCTAAGGCTGTCGCGCGTCTCATGAGCTTTTCTCAAATTACTTGTTCAAGTTTACCAGCAACATAATGTGTGTAGAACGAATGGCACACGATGTTTGAGCTGCCCCAAAACATCGTTATTCGAACAGCATAATACACAACTTAATAGTGACCGCGAGTCTGAGAACTCGAACTGTCCACCGCCAGCTTTCACACATGCATTTTAATCTCTGTATTCATTTATTCATTCATTCATTCAAAGTTTAATTAAAAACAGACGAAACGCTGTTACACAATAAAAAACAAGTGAAACTCAATGAAACGAAACAAAAATAGTTAAGTTGATGGCAAGTCGTCCCAAATCACCTGCAGTGCTTGCTCAAGTTTTACGACGGATTTAAATTTTTGACAAAGTCCTGCACGAGCAGAACTTGCAATTTGCGCTGAAGCATGAAAGCTGCCCCTGTGCTTGCTCCTGCAGAGCTACTCGAGTCGCAGACATGCAGCAGGAGACGTCATCAGAACAAAGCGTGTCCGCTGGGAAACGTTTTCACGCCAAGCAGGCGATCGGCGTTGGTGTGCTACTCATCGTGGTCGGCTGCCTCAGCGTTGTGTTCAACGCCGCTGATCTGGCTGTCGGTACCGGCATATCGGCCAATTCTTCGCGCTATGACGGGTCGTACAGCATTAGGTCGCTGTCGCGCATTTCATTCGGCATCGTATCGCACGGCATCTGGTGCGGACTCACGGTCAGTCAAACGTGCTTTTTCAAGTGTGAACGCTGTTTCTTTTTCATTTTGTGCCCCAAAACATCCCAAAATTGGGTGAGGTAAAAAGCTAAACAGTCGTACTATCATAACGAGTTGTATCGTGAACATTCGTACCAAATATTGTTATAATCTGATGAACCCTTTTCAAGTTACAATCGATAATTTAGGTGACATTTCATGAAACATAGTGCAGTTGTTTTTTGTAGTTTTTTTGACAAATATTTTTCGATATTTTAAATATAACTTTTCGTTGCGCGCTTGAAAGATTATTGCAAACTTAGTCGACACCTGGACGCCAAAAAACAAGCAAAACCGCGAATAGAACAAAAATTTCAATCTAAACGAATTTCATGCAATTTGATAGATCTATTCGCCGACAGTGGTTAGCCGATAATTAAATGCGCTACTGCATCCGATATCCTAATATCTTGACATTCGACAATTTTGTGAGTTGTTATTAACGTTTGTGCAAGTGCGATGCAATGTAACTGAAATACATGAATTTTTCTTGCAATTGCATTGCAATTGATTCATAGGTGTTATCGTCATGATGTGTTTGTTTTAGTTTATAATCGCTGGCGGATTTGGACTTGGAGCAGGATGGGACAAAACCAAATGCAAGGTAGACTATGCTCAGCTATGTAAGCCTATTTCTAGGCCTATAGACACTGACGCCGTAACATTTTAGAATTCCTTAAAGTTCGTTTTTGCACATATCTAATTAACAGAAATATTAAAATTTAAAAAATCGTAATTATTACAATTTTTACGCGCTACAGTTATGATGTATGGCGTCTATGTTACGAGTTGTCGTCTGTCTGTCCGTTCTTCTGTACGTAACGTATGTATTGTGGCTCTCGGGTAGGTCGTAAAAAATAATTTTTACACGAATAATTAGTTTTTTGTCGGTGCTCTCTACATACTAGAAGTGGGAGATGGAGTTAAAGGAAAACATTTTCAAATTTGGGGGTTAGATTGGGGTGGGAACATGTGTGTTTTCAACCGATAATTAGACATATCTCGGAAACTGTGCAGATAAGGCCAAAGTGAGTTTTTCTAGCGACAGCTAAGCTTTTCGTTAAAGTTCGTAAATTGAAACACAGTTTGTGGACTCGAATCGGACCCGAGTGTAAGCGTACGTGTAGCCTACGACGTTGTACGTGTGTCAATATATTGGCGCAGATAAACGCATTTCTCGCGCTGACGATCATCGGCATGCTATTTGCACTGGCTCAATTCCTGCTTTCGCTGCTGGGAGCTATTGCGACAGGAGAAATCTATTGTCCCAGCACTGACACGGCGAGATATGTCTACTGTCGAGAGGTTAGTCATGGACAACTACATAGTAGCTGTGAAGATCTACACGGTGTTTCATAAAAAGGAACCCCCTTTTGTTTTTTTTCATAATTCACTCAAATGATGATCTATTTAAACAAAATTTTTACCTGTGGTAGCTGAAAAAATATCAATTCAAAATATTTAAACTAAACATGGCAGTTGGTTAAATATTCTTTGCTAAGCGTGACGTAACGCTGACGTCATAATATGTCACGGGTACAAGTCTGCTAGTCTTAACTAATGCTGTCAGTTGCTACTCTGCTCCAATGGTGAAAAATCTGGTTTGTTGATGACAAATTTTTGACGTTTCACAGTTGCAGCCACAAAAACGTGCAAAGCAATCGCATTTACGTGTCTATGGGGATAGCCGGACTTTCACATGTTCGACAAGCCAGTGCACTAGCACACCGAGCTTGCAAGATGGTTGCGTTTTTGGATCGCGAAACGTCTGATTTTATGTCCTCATGTTGCTCAGTGTTGACACGATAAACATTTTTTCATTAGCGAACTAGATTAAATTCACCATCGAAGCAGGATAGCAACTGACAGCACTAGTCAAGACAAGCAAGCTTGTACTCACGACACATTATGACGTCAACATTACGTCACGACTAGCAAAAGATATTTAATCAACTGGCGTATTTTGTTTAAATATTTGAAATTAGTGTTTCTTCAGCTACAAATGTTAAAAACTTGAAAAAATTGATCATCATTTGAGTGAATTATGAGAAAAACAAAAAGGGTTTTTTTATGAAACACCGCGTAGATGTCTATAGGCTACATCTGTAGACAGAACTGAATTCAAGTGAATCGCTCTTCAGTTCAATTTAGTTCTGTCGTTTTGTACACGCCTTTTGCGCCACTGACGTTATTGGGGACAGTGGGCCTACTCGGTGCGTGGCTACTGGCTGTTTTATGAGCTGTTGTCCGAATATTACAAAAATGTCGTAAAATAATAATTAAAAATATAGAACGAATATTTCTCTCGTCCCTATTTTTCGCCACACTGTAACTCCAAACACAGAAATGATGTATTAGGAGAAAAGATACTTTCGCTACTGCGCAGAGTGCAAGTGAATGCGCATGCGTGTGTTTGCGTCAACATTGTGTCAGGTGAAAGCGGTGCTGGCGATGCAAACCCTGTTGACCATACTGGGCTTCGTGGCGTTCGTTGCCTGTCTCTGGGGTTCAGTGCTCTGCTGTATCGGCGCCAGCTCCATTGCTGCGGTAAAGTCTTCGTCACGCGTCAGCGCGGCGTCGTGGTTACAGTTACAACGTAGGAAGCAGGGAGATAATAAACTAAATTGTCTGACAAACACTTGCAAATTGGTTACAGAGGTAATTGTGTTTGATCAGAATTTTAATTTTGACCCTAACTGCCACAAAGTAAAAGATTTGCGGCCACAGATTCTCTCTTTAGTAAGCCTATATTTTTTTCCTCAGGCTTAAATTTAAACAGGCAAATGCCCTATGCGTCGCGCCACGACGCGTATATTGTGTTACGATGCCACTGGCACACGTCGTCATATTCAGGCCTTTAGATCCCTTAGTGCCGTGCGCTTTACAAATGGTCTTTAAAATAGGCCCCTAATAAAAAATTTCACGGACGAACGAAATGGGGAACGTTCAAAAGCTTTGCGATTTGACTAAGAAATATCAAAAGTAAAGCAGACTGAAAGTCTGGTTTTCAGCAGTCACTGCTATATAGATAGACCGCTAGTACAAGTAAAATTAAACTTAAACGGGGTGTGCCATGCACATCGTGGACTCGCAAAATATTAACATTTTAGCCTTTCATGATAACGACAGATAGGCCTATAGTTAATTTGTGAGAGATACTGCTTGTCTTAATTATAACGGCTTTGTTCCTCTATCTGCTTAGGCCTATTACTGTTGTCAGCATTGCGACGACCACTCTGTAGCCATCGTGTTTATCCAAGTTCTTTTTTTCATCATTGTCAGTAGTTGCAATTCGCCAACTGATAACTCGGATAAATATAAATGAATGAATGAATGAAAGAATGCTGTCTGTAAGTTTAGGCCTAACTTGTATGATTTGTCTATCTCGCAATCTCTTTCCATTGACATCATAGGCCTAGCTACGGAAATTGAGCATGTTTCCGTCAATTTACGGAACACCAGGCCTACGGAACTGGTTTTGTAACAAATACGACTAATTTTTTTGAAAATTATCCGTAGATATACGGAATTTTTTACAGTGTATGCGTTGTTGATGCAGATGACGCCTGATACAAACCAGCAGCAGTTTAACTACGGTAACAACGTAATTATGTTTATTCATCTATTCATACAAGGCCTAAGATATCAAACGTACCATGCACGACAATACAAAGATTATCAACGGTTGACAGTAGACAATGTTGCTAACATAAGTAATAGAATGTTGACAGTATGAATTATACGATCAGTCGTTGAAGTGGCACGTCTAGGCCTACTTGTCAGTACTTGATAGCAAAAAGGCAAGCCAGCTCAGTTACTGTGAAATCGTTGTTACAAACGGCTAAACTATGACTTCTGCATTTCACATGGTAGTTCGCAACAGTATCAAAGTGAGTCGGGAAAAAACTATAGACATTTGCGTCAAGTTTTTGTGATGTTGCATGCCAAAGATTTTTTAAAATCAGACTTATGTTTTACGAAGCTATTTAAAAGTATAAGTGGCGCGTTTTTATAAGACACGGTGTATTTCAGTCAAGGGCATCGAGACGTCATCAGAACACAGCATATCCGCTGGGAAACGTTTCAACGCCAAGCAGGCGGTCGGCATTGGTGTGCTACTCGTCGTGGTCGGCTGTCTCAGTGTTCTGTTCAACGCCGCTGATCTGGCTGTCGGTACCGGCATATCGGCCAACTCAGCACTCTACGACGGCACGAACAGCCTTAGGTCACTGTCTCGTATATCGTTCGGCCTCGTATCGCACGGCATCTGGTGCGGAGTGATGGTCAGTACCACATACTTCATATTTTGCACTATAACACTGCCACGTTCTTATTTTTTTGATGTCGTAGTTCTTTTGGCGAATATTTCTGGATGATTTAAGCATTTTCGTTCATTTTAGGTCTTGGAAATATAACATTTCGTTTCCCGCTTGAAATGTTATTGCATACGCAGATTTCGCGGTGACACTAGAAAAAAAACAAGCAAAACCACGAGTAATTCCAATCAAAACGATTTTCTTGCACTTCAATATATGTTCACCGACGCAGGTTAGCCGATAATAAAGTGAGCTCTGCACCGGACGGGCTATCCTAATCAGCAGCGTCGTGAACTTGTAGCTATGCGATACACGAAGTTGCAATTTTTTCAGACAGACACTGCAAATTTCCGACAGATGAGAATGATTATGTGTGCTCAAAATTTCGACTTTGCCCTTAAGTTTCTTTGAAATGAGAAGAGACTTTAGTCCAATATTTATTTTTTCATTTTTGGGAGACAATATTCTGAGAAGCAGGAGATTTGTCGACAATTTTTTGACAGCCGAAAAATCGGAGAGAGAACTTGCCGGTGGCCATGACTCCACTGTTCCCAATATCGCGACAGTCTACAGCCTAAATGCGTTGTTAATGGCTTTCGCGCAAGTAAATTTCGTTCTTGCTTTTGCACTTGTTAATAATCATCTTCACGATGTGTTTGTTTTAGTTTATAATCGCTGGCGGATTTGGACTTGGAGCAGGATGGGACAAAACCAAATGCAAGGTACGCCAAAAGCTGGCCAGAGTTACATGACATAATAGTCTTATGCATACTGCCGCCGTAACGTTTATAAGGCTTAGCTAGAGAATAGCCTTAACAGTAGAGATGGCAATTACATCTAAGACTATCCGACGCGATGCGAGTCTGTAACTCAAAAATAGGCCTACACGACGAGTGAAGAAGAAGAAGAAGAAGAAGAAGAAGAAGAAGAAGAAGATTCCGCATAGACAGCTAGGTCCATTGCGAGGGAGCTCATCCCTCAGCGCATGTAGGCTTAAGCTACGTCAAACCTTGGACTGAAGTAAAGTAAAACGAACTAGAAATTTGGAGCAAAGCCCAACGTGAGTTTGCTGTGCGCCCTAAGTCCGATTGGGGGGCAATTTAGGGGGCTCACATTCCTCTCGTAGCAAAGTCACGTGGCCCGAACTCTTCAACGCATTAGCATACGCAGAACGCGCAGTGTCGACTTAGGGTAGGAGACATTAGCCAACTGAACGTTGTCGTTATTGGACCAAATAAAAGTTCACCAATTTTTTTGTTCAACGCGGAAGGGATCGTAGTTGATAAGGCCGTTCACCGCTTGTCGATATCTCCATCTGTTCCAGAGATATTCGCGCTCAAATTTGAAAGTTGTCCTAAATCGCGCAGAATTTTGGACGCTTTGCGTTATCCCAAATTTTAAGGAGGCGGTGCTCCCCGCAAAAAAAATTTGTACGCACGTTATTAGCCCCACTTAGCACTACATCACGTGGCAAAGTTTAGTTAGGCTGCTCTATTTGGCTTTAAAGTTATAGTGGCTAATTCGCTACAATTAAGGCCAATTTTGGACCCCCCTTTGAAAAAAAATTGTAAGGGAACCCAGGTCCTTGAAGGGGGGAGCGCTAGCAAAACTTGATCATTTTATAACGCGTGTAAAAATTTTGGAGCGCAGCACCCCTTAGGGCTAAAATATGGTATTTCGAAAAAATCGATTTGGATGGGTACGATTTCACCGCATAATCTCCGTGATTAGTGGACCAATGTTCACCCAATTTTTATCACCCAACGCGGGAGGAATCGCGGTGCTAAACCTCCTAGTCCGATTTTGAATATTTTCATCCGTTTTGGAAATATTCGCCGCCGAACTTCGAAGTCGCCCGAAATCGCGTCAAATTTTGCATGCTTTGGCCCCTAAAATTTTTTTGGGGTTGGGCTCCCGGACATTTTGGACTTGCATTATAAAACTCGGCCTAGTACTGACCAGCGTGCAAAATTTCGCGCCGATCGGCCGACGCATCTCGGAGATCTCGCGTTGAAATAAAAAAAACATCTGCAGTAAAACTCAAGTCCCCTCCGGAGGCTATCGCTTCCGGGCGAACTAAAAACGTTCTTCACTTTTGACGGTGGTTTCGCGGGCACTATATTCCACGCTGGCTGACAGTCGGTTATTTTGCTCGTTTGGTTGGTCACACGTGACTACACCGGTGCATGGGCCATCGTCACGTTATACCACTGCAGACATCATGGCAGAAAACATAAGCATTATGAGCGCCAACAGTGAAAACAAGAAATCTGAGCTATGATCATAGCAGTTCCTGTTCACAGGTTATCTTGGTCTATCTTCATCCATTTCGTCTCAATTCACTTCTTTGCAGCCAAAATCGCGAAAAAATCACTAAAAACCCATTTTTAGGGTTCAAGGTCAATTAAGGTCATCAATATTGACAATCCTAAGAAGCTCGTCGCCAGTGCTTGTTATGTTAAGCAGAATGTCTATGCCATAATTATCTGCAACCATTTTCACGCCAGACAGGCCAACAGCGGATAAATAACCACTTTTTAGAGGGGTACCCCTCTTTGGCACTCGCTTGCGCAGGTTCTTTGAACCTAGAGAATCCGGATTTGATTGCTAAAATCTACATTTGATGCTAAAAATTTCATATGCAGGTTGTCCCCACTACCTACGCTCTACGGTCTAGGTCTAATTATTACCATTATTGTCTGCAATGGGATAGCAATTTAATAACTCCACGTTGTCAATAGCGTCAGTGTTTCAGTGTTTATGGCCTGCATCTCCGGTGATGTAATCTAGTCCACATTAGTCCGAGTCCAAGTTCCAGTGACTGTGACGAAACTGTAGTCTGTGTTGATTCTAAAAGAAAAGAACTTGAATTTCTTTAAGTCGGCTTGAGTTTAGGCCTATATAACTACGTGTACGTTACTTTGTGTCAATATTGGCGCAGATAAACACATTTCTCGCGCTGACAATCGTCGGCATGCTGTTTGCGCTGACTCAATTCTTGGTCGCTCTGCTGGGAGCCATTGCTACAGGCGAAATCTACTGTGATGGCATCGGCCCGACTTATGTCTATTGCCGAGAGGTCAGATTGTTGCTCCTTTCGAAAGGCGTACATAAGCTTACAAAGCGGCCAGTAGCGTCCTAACTGGAGGAAACCAGAAGCAGGGAGGGTAAATTACTGCATAGATGTAAAAACTTTTTTTTTACTTTTTTATTCTTGCCACGTTTTACGTTTTTAACGTTTTTAATTTTGCTCAACGTTTTTTTATTTGAAAAACATGCATTGAATATTCCATCAAAAGCTTTGTGAAGCACTTTTGGGATCACAGAAACGAATTAATAAGTCATAGTTATGTAGTTTACTTAGTTAGTCCAAATATACTAAACAACACATTTTAACTAGCATATTTAGTTTGTTTAATGCTATTGTCTTATGACCACACAGCTGAAGTTCTCTCTATCTAAACTATAATTCCAGGTATACTGCATTTACAGCATTAGGTATTAGGCAAGAAGTTAAACACATTATGGCCAACGTTTTTTATTCAACGTTTTAAGACGTTTTTTAAAAAATTTTTTGCCACGTTTTTAACGTTTTTTTAATATTTTTTTCTGGAACGTTTTTTTTTACATCTATGAATAATTTCTCACTATTATCTTTGTAGCCGGAAAATTTTAGAAAGATTTCTTCTCCAAATATTTTCATCCAAAAAATGCAAAGTTTGTGGTTGAAAAGAATTATTTTGAGAACATCGAGCACCCATAATTCTTTCTGTTGAAAATCTGCAGCTGTCTGTTAGAATTTTGTCGCATATTTGCATCGTTCGTTCAAAAAATTGCAACTTCCTGCTCCGTCTGCTGTCTTAACTCACGACGCCGGTGGCAAAACTGAACTGAATTGAATGGAGTTCAGCTGAGTTCAGTTTAGTCGCTTTGTATAGGCCTATACGTTTTAAGCTAAGTTATTGGGGTCAGTTCCAGTGTGATCGTTTTTATGTACTGTTATACAAAATGTCATAAAATAAACACTTAAAACATTTTCTCCTTTACGTTTTTCGCCTCACTCTAGTCCAACGAACGTAATTTTTTTGCGGCCTAAAGTACTTTCGTTACTGTAGAGCGTATGGCTTTGTGGCATAACGTTAGAATGTCAGACTTAAAATAGTTTGGGTTTGACTCTCTGTCGGGTCGTTGTCAAGTAGTTTACTACTTGGATGGGTGACTGTCTGCAGACAGGTAAACCATTTCTGTAGCCTATATAATCAATACTAAACTCAGCTCAGCCTTCCATCCCTCCGAGATAGGTAAATCGAGTACCCAGCCTGTCTAGCTGGGGTTAAATTATGTTGGGTGGCAAGTAACAGTGTGTGATCCCATATGGCAAGTGAGGCTCCGTAGCTTTACGACTTGTTATCCATATAGAGCTGTAGGCAACCCTTAATCTTTTAGAGTGCACGTAAATGCGCAATACGTCAATGTATGCGTGCGTGTGCGCGCGTCAACATTGTGTCAGGTGAAAGCAGTGTTGGCGATGCAAATCCTGTTGACCATACTGGGCGTCGTGGCGTTCGTCGCCTGTCTGTGGGGTTCAGTGCTCTGCTGTACCGGCGCCAGCTCCATGGCTGCGGTAAAGTCTTTGTCCTTGTCAGCCTGTCTTAATAATTGTTACGGTTTTGTTCAAAGACAATAGACAATTGGGCACAATCTATCCGCTCATTCCCGTAGTCGTATTGTTAGCATTATTGCAACGACGATTATAGAGCCTATGGCCACCGCTTTAAATTTCGTTTCATTCTATAGTTGCGATTTCCCGATTTTTATCGCAGACGAATATGGACAGATGAATAGATGATTTTGTGATTGAATGTTGGCCTACAGTAAGCCTCTAACTTGCATCTTGTGGTGTTCACGCTTGTCAAATGCTCTGTTGACGCAATATAAATATAATAATATATATTAAATTTAATTAATATATATTTATATTATATTTATATTGTATTGAATATAAAATTCTCTCTCTTACCTTTAAACTTCTCTATACTGCTCAACCTCCTTACCTGTATAACTTAATCTCTCTCCAGCCACAACGTAACACTCGATCCTCATCCGTCGTCACTCTCG
>Ga0209367_1000694_pt1 | contig 36350 bp, 27 predicted proteins | sample WorMetLIZISLAND2_FD_187412 | JGI IMG/M metagenome (GOLD analysis project Ga0209367, IMG submission 187412) | Marine gutless worms symbiont microbial communities from Max Planck institute for Marine Microbiology, Germany - Olavius geniculatus... ... | reverse complement strand
GCTATATACTTTGTTTCTGAAATATCTACCCAATAACGTAATCAACCACTTCGAGCTGCGCCGCTTATACAGTCGTTAAAGGGGTTAAGCCGGCGCTAAGAGAGATTTATTATTTTCCGAAGACGACAGGGAGATTGTAAGCGGTTAAGCAGATGTCGCCACACTGACCAACTCTGCTTCTATTCGCCAGAGGGACGACACGACGGACGGCGACGCAAAACAGTCTCCATCCAGCAAGCGAGCAGGGACTTCTATCCCCCAGATCCAAATCGAAATTGGGCTCAAGCCCTCCCCCCTCCCTCCGTTCCTTTTCCTTTCCTTTTTTTCTCCCCAATCTCCTTCCTTATCCACTATCCCCTTTCCTTCACTATCTCCCCCAGGTTTATCTCACTCCCTTTTTTCTCCTCCCTTCCCGTTCCGTCCTCCTCTTCCCTTCCCGTCTTCCTTCCCCATTCCCGGGGGGCACACACCCTTAGTCCAGCTAGAGGGTATGGAGCTGCGCTGTAAGCTCCCCCAGCAACCAAACGGTTTGTGGTGCATTTGGAGCTAAAACAAAACTTCTGGTGATAGCAATTTATATTGCACACACCCGTAACAAAAGTTCACCATCCTTCCACCTATTTTTCTGCGCCCTCCAGGTATAGGGAGAGAAGCCCCCGCCAGCTGTAGCCTCTATATGACGGCGAACCCCGTCAACCGCAGAATAATCAATCCGCTCAAATACGATTAAGCTCTGTGGACGCTCCGCCCATAGACTACACGTTCCCGCCCCCTCACGCCCCTCAACTGTGCGAACTATTGACTCAGTTGCAATCAACAACGGAATTATTGAACCACCAGCGCCATACAGCTACAAATCACCAGTCTCAACCGCCGACGGTGTCTAACCTTATAGGAGACCACCTACACAAAATTACTCCTCTATCTCATACGGACTAAAAATATTAAAAAAGACTGCGCAAACAGGCAGAAGCACAGATCAATCGAGACCACAATCTGGACAACATCCAAAGACCGAGATACACAATCGCAGCAGGCCCGTGGCCAACGGCCAGACTTCTGCAAAAAGGGGTTCACCTCCATCCCCTGGGCCACGAAAAAGTGTTCTTCAGTGGATTGTGGGACAAAGTTCCAGCGGCACGTGCAATGTGCATTTTTATTTCACACTTCCGCTCGAAAAATAGATTTGTTTATGGTTATTTTTATGGAACGGTTCTGGCTGAGAGGGGAATTCAACTGAAGTCAACAAACCCTCCTCCTCATTGGCTAGAGCTTGCTCAGCTATTCCAGTGGCGTAGACAAGGAAATCCCAACCCCCAATCTCATTTTTAAAAATAAATATTAGAGACTCAGAAAAATAATTCAAAGTGTTGCCACCAGATCTCATATTTGGAGGCTATAATGCACCAAATACGACTTCAGCTAGAGGGTTCTGCCTAGCCCAGACGGGAGAGCTCACTGTGCTCTCCCAGACCCCTAGCTGGAACTTATGGATCCTACTTCTAAGGGAAGGATAGGGAGAAGAAAGGGAAAGAAAAAGGGAAGAAAGAGAAAGACAGAAGAAGGGAAAGAGAGATGAGCCCCTCCCCCCCCTCCGAATTCACATTTGATGTCTACGCCACTGAGCTATTCAAACTGATCTCCAGCGCTTGAAACAGAATTAAACCACACTTAGCTTGCATTGCTACCGTTTTCACAGTTTTCGGCTGCAGTCTAAGCGTGGTTTAACTACGATACCGCACTGTCTGGAGTGGTATAAGCTCGAACTGCGTCCTCGCATACCCACTCCAGCAGTGCGGCATCTAGTAATTACACCTCTGCCACGCCTACTCCTCTCTGTCTGAAGCATGCTGTTTTTTTTCGCGATTGCATCGTCTCCGAGCTGGTCATCTGTTTGTGTAGCCTTAGCAAGAAAGTCACGCTTGACTGACAGTGCCTTCCTCAAAGCTGACAGTGCCTTCCATGAAAGCAAAAACTTGCACCGTCGTTTCAAGAAAGCACGGTCAGTCAAGCATGACTGCTGCTGAGCTACACAAACCACACCCAGCTCGGACACGATGCCAGCGTGAGAAAAACAGCCAAAAACGGCAAAAAGCAACAAATAACAAAAATCTAAAAAAAGAACAGCTTATCAGTCGTGTCCGTGGTGTAAGTTTTATACTGAACTGTAGAGCTTAATTTCCACGCTTTTTCCTTTACTGTCTTTGTCGGCCCGTTCATCTCATCTGACCGCTTTCAATGCCCAGCTGCGACTGTGAGAACAGCTGTGGTTGTATTGGTTTGACGCCGGTACTGGTTTACAACGTCTGTCGCACAGCTGTGGCATGCATGCAGTCCAAAGCACTAGTGACATTATTTAAAATGTAGCATTATGTGCAAGGAGAGGATTTTTTAGAGACGAGAAAGCAGCTGCTCGCACCTGCCCGCATCCCCACATGTTAAATGAAAAAAAAATTAAATAAAAACAGAAAATTTATCATAACCAATTAGCTGTGACTGTGATGCAAACCAATAATACACTGATAGGAATTTGAATATTTTTCGTCTAAATCATGTGCGACACAACAGTAATTTTTTAATATGCAATTTTGTTAACACAACTGTCACAGAGATTTAGTGCACAAATGCGAAACAGATAATTGGCGGGTGCTCATATTTGAACCAAAAAGCATACCAACGTGTTCTACACGGTGTTTCATAAAAAGCACCCTTTTTTGTTTTTTTCATAATTTACTCAAATTATGAGCAATTTACATGAAATTTTTACCAGTTGTAGCTAAAGAAATATTAATTCAAAATATTTTAACAAAATATGGCAGTTGATTAAATATTTTTTGCTAGTCGTGATGTAACGCTGATGTCATAATGTGTCACAGGTACAAACTTGCTAGTCTCAACTGGCGCTGTCAGTTGCTACCCTGCTTCGATGGTGACCTTAATCTGGTTCACTAATAAAAAATGCTTATCGCGTCAGCACTGAGCAACATGGAAACAAGAAATTTGGCGTCTCGTGATCCAGAAACTCAACATCTTGCAAGCTCGGTGTGCTAGTGCACTGTCTTGCTCGAACATGTGAAAGACCAACTATCCCCACAGACCTATATTTGATCGCTTTGCACGTTTTTGTGGCTGCAACTCTAAAACTTCAAATATATGACACCAATGAACCAGATTTTTCACCATTGAAAATTCACAACTAACATCACCCATGCAAGACACAAATTCCCAGACTGACGAAAACAAATCTTCTACAAAGTACAACATCGACACTGTCGATCACTGAGAAATTTCAAGCCGCAACAAAAAATGCTCATAGACAAAATAAAAAAGACAGCAAATAGCAGAGAGCATGCAAAATAAACTGCTAGACATCGATATTGACACAAATTCTCACCAACAGCAAGGACTGTGGAGCTAGTGTACAAGAGTGCAGTGGTTGCTGTGCACAGGAAATACATTATCTCTCTACAATGCTCATTTATGCATATTCCATCGTCTTTTAACCTTAACGATTAAAATATGCAAGGATTTGTAAAAAAATCATTTGTTATATGAAGTGACTGCTGACTGATATCTGTGGCTAGGTTACAACTGCAGTTAGAAGACTTAACCAATATTGTACCCACCCCATTACATATTAGAACTGTGCATTGTATTTCAAAATCTTGCAAAAGCTGCAGACCTCAATACTGCGTAAGAGAATACAAAAATGCATAGTGTCAATGTCAACAAGAAATTTGAGCTAATCGTGAAAGCCTATAGCAGTTCCTGTTCGCAAACTGTCAGTCTATCTCAAGCCATTTTGTCGTGACTTAAACAGGGGTACCGCTCTTCGATGCCCTCGTGCGCAGTTTCCTTGAACCTATAAAATCGAGACTTGGACCATCAAAATCTACGTTCAATGCTGAAAATTTCATATGCAGCTTGTCCATGTCTATCTCGACTGGTTTCGGCGCAATTCGCTCTTGAAATGTGTCTCACAGCCCAAAATCGCCAAAAAATCCATAAAACCCTTTATTCTAGCATTTAAGGTCATCCATGGTCATTGAATTCAGTAGTAATCAAAAGCCAGTATAGGACTTCCTATTAGAGATTAATAGTAACCTAGGCCCTATCTTGCACCGTTATTGAGATACAGCGACTTACTGGCTAAAAATCGCAAATTTTTCCCACGCCCTCTCATTTAGTGCCCTCGTTCGAGGTGACCCCCTACAAATTTATGGAAAAGCTTTACAGTTCCTGAAACTAGAGTCTTCCAGGCTGCCGACGGTGAAGATTTGATGATCCTAGCTTGCACCAATTTTGACTGATCCACCTGTGTGACAGACGGACAGACGAACAAAATTGCGATGGCTAAGATGCGCTGAAAGCAGTAGCTGCTTTCGCACGTAAAAACATAGACCAAATCTCTAAAAATCAGACGCAGCACAGAATGACTGATCTTAGCCAATATTCAACAACAAGAAATGGATTAAAGCGCACGTCCTCGTCATAGACACCAATCGCCAGTCATCCACAATACAGTGTGACAGATGAGCTACAACTATATCACTACCATGGCTGTCTGCTGCCATTCATACACTAGGATGTGTTAGGTTAAACAGACTCTGAGGAAATTGCTACAATTAGACACTAGTTAGTAGTTACGCAACTGGGTCAACCAAAGCCAGGATTCATCAAATGGAGTCTAACATTGATCAAAAAACGCAGCTTACAGATCTATTTTTGTTGCCGACTATTTGTGTTGTTTTCACTGCCAGGCTGGCTGTTGTGACATCACAGGAAAGAAGCAACCTACCTTACCCTGGTTGTGAATGAAATAATAATCCTCAACAAATTTATCAGCGTGCAAATGTGAAAAATACGCTAGAGTTTAGGCACAAAATAAAACCGACGTTAATAACACTCACCGTGCTGGATGAAAGCAGGGGAGCTGACTTGCCAAGACCCAAGTTTCTCATCCGTAGAAGGTTCGAACTTTCTGGTTGAGAACCACTTGTCCAGCTTAGGTTCAAACCTAAACATATGCACACATACACAGGTATATTACAGAGTTGGCCAAAAAATAGAATATTCTTAAGTTGATAACTTCAGCAACTGTTAGTGGTATAAAGGAGAGTTATGTCAAGCCACCACATGCGCTGTAATAAATGTTTCTAGAAAACACTATTTATCACGTAACTTGCAAATGGATGCATCAGAAATCTCTGACAATAGAAATCAGTAACTTCTTTACGTAATGTTACAAATAAAGGGGTGAAAAGGTAGAACAGTTCCAAAGTAATTTGGGAAAGGACGGAATCACTTCTTGTTTCTATTTGCCAGGTGACAGCAACAATTTGCAATTTGCAAATTTCGACAGAACTTTCGATTTGAATCTCCCCTTCCCGAAGGGTCAGGCACCCCGCATCTAACACAATGCGTCATTGGATGGCACAAGTGCATGTGCCAAATGGCACCTAAATCTGTAGAAGTGTTTAAGCAAGAAGCACAAACGCGACCGATGACAGGCAGTGCGGCTAAAGACTGAATTGCTTGCACTACACCAATTCAGCCAAAAAAGACGATCAACTAATGTCAGCATAACATCAGTGTGCAGCAGCAGGAATGCGTAAGATGACATTTATCAGTAAAGACTCAACATACCAAACTGTGAGGAGCTGAGGTGCTTTCCAAGCAATCCGGCACAGCCCGGCAAGTGTTTTTCTCCTTTCCTCTGATGATGCCGCACAGTTTCTGACAACGTCCGCTGCAGCAAGTGGGGCCGAGCTTTCACTAACGATGGTCGACGTGCAACGTCGTCCAGACTTGGCAAGGCCACAGTCGAAGAACTGCACGTGCTCTGCTTCGGAGATGAACTGTAGTCCGACTAACAACACATCACCACACACTGTCTCTTGGAAAACTATGAGAAAAAATCAACAGTCAAAAAACTTTTTATACAGAAAAATAAAAATTACTTTTAGACATTTGCTGCATGCCAGAAGTTACAAACTAATGCAACTGACATTCACTTATCATCAAAAAACCAAACACTGAAACAAACACAGTGTTCTTGTAGTGAACTATATTACTAATACATCAGAAAGTAAAATCTACAATTCAATTACCAGTACAAAAATAAACCTAATAGTTCCTATCATTAACAGCCACAATCCCACAATAACAAATGCAACATAGGAAAAGCAAACTCAACATTTTGATCACACAAAAAAATTATGTCAAAAACCTTTAAAAAGTAAGTATCCATATATGCACACTGTCAGCAAGAACTAATAATGCTGCTAGTAAAACCAACCAAAATGTAGCCTCAGATTCGGCCACTGGCTGACATGTGCACTTTAAATATTCACCTACTTACTCACTTACTTACTTAGTTTTACATAGCTTGCTACATGACCCCAAAATTTAAAAATGGACCACTTGAAATAAAATCTAGACAAATCAACAACAAGCCAAGTTAAATGAATAAGCTACAAGATTCAATTCTCACTTCAACATCACTTTGATCTTCACGGTGAGACTCATCAATGATGCGCATGATACGTTCTCGATCAGTGGCGTCTTGGACTTCGTACTTTGTTATCAGATCGTACTCCGTCGCTGGCCTCAAATTACCCAGCGTCATGTTGTCGGGAAAATATCGAACACAGTCACCGAGACCTTTACGTTCCATGAAGCGAATAAACAGCGCATGACCACGAAGGACATTTCTCTCATCGCTGCTTCGCCGAACGTGCTCTGAACGGACGAGCTTCTGGCGCATCGAAGCCATAGCCATGAAATCTCAACACTACACTACTTCAACTGCTAACAGAGCTTTGTCACTGCCATCACGACGTACTGATGTTAGTCGATATCTGTTGCCAATTATTGTGAGGAAATGACTGCAATCTGAATATCACCATGTTTCGCTTTACTGCTGACTATTCAGCCTACTTATGACATCATTTGCTACTTCACTTTGAACTGAGATAACAGAAACCAACATTGTAAAGTGGCAAAAGGAATTCAGTAGCACAAAAATTGCTTTCAAATCATCTAAAAATACACATACACAATTAATATAAAAAACACATGCATCTCCAAATTATTTCACCAGTAATGAACTATGTTACATACACCAGTAGTCGGGCCTAATGGTTATTTTTCTGGAATGACAATAAAATGTTTGCTGAACTGCAAGATGAAAATGTCCGGCAATGCAAAAGGTAACATTACTTATTTAAAGTTATTAATGTAGAAGAAACAAGAAATCTGAGCTAATGCTCATGAGACGTGCGAGAGCTTATGGCAGTTCCTGTTCGCAGGTAACTTAGTCTATCTTAATCCAATTAATTCACTCTTTTGCAGCCAAAAATCGCCCAAAAATCACACAAAATCAATATTTTTAGGGTTCAAGGTCATTCAAGGTCATCGATGTTGACATTTCTAAGAAGCTCGTCGTCAGTGCTTGTTATAATAAGGAGCATGTCTGTGCCTATCTACAACCATTTACAGGCTAGACAAGACAACAGCGGATAAATAACCACTTATAAGAGGGGTAACCCTCTTTGACACCCGCGTGCTCAAGCCTCTTTGAATACAGAGGGTCCAGACTTGGACTGCTAAAATCTACATTCCACGCTGAAAATTTCATATGCAGGTTGTCTTGGTCTATCTAAAGCCATTTCGGTGCAATTCGCCCTTGAAATGCATGTCGCAGCCCAAAATCACGAAAAATTCACTAAAACCCTCTATTTTGGGGGTTCAAAATCATTCAAGGTCATCGATGTTGACATTTCTAAGAAGCTCATCACCATTGCTTGTTATGATAAGCAGCATGTCTGTGCCTATCTGCAACCATTTTCACGTTGGACAAGCCAATAGCGGAAAAATAACGCCTTTTTAAGGAGGTGCCCCTCTTTCGCCCCTCGTTCGTGGGGACCCCTTTCACCCAGCAAGATGAATTTTGTCACAAAATACTAAAGACTCTACGCTATCATATGGTGAAAACCTGAAATCTCTATCTCACCTGGTCTTGGATTGGTACCGGGTCGTGACAGACAGACAGATGGACAAACAGAATTACCGTAGCTAATACGCGCTATAGCTATGCTGTAGTCAGTCCATGGACTTAGATAAACAAGACTTTGTGCGGATGCAGCCTGACGCAGATCTTGTTCCATGACAAAATTTGTGGACGTGGCCTGTTTCGTGATGAGTGTATTTTTCATAATACAAGTTAAAACAGAAAGAAGTGATGTGTGTTGCGATTTGCGTAGCACGGTAGCACTGCAACCGGTAAATTGTAATCTTCTACAAACTTAGGCGTCATGGCCTACTTTACGTACTAATGACTAGAGGTTTAGGCTTATTCAGTGCGGACGCGGACTGACACCAGATCTAATATTTCTCTGCTGTTGCGATGCAGACTGACGCAGATCCTTGGTCAAAATCTGCAGACTGACGAGGACTCGAAACTTTAAGAATCCACACATTTCGGGTCCAGCGGTCTTTAAGTCTTGCGGTGTCCTGCGGTTTTCAGGCATACCAGGTAGATGGACACCGCAGAAGTAAACAAGGATAAAAAGTTCACCATCGCCTGCCATAATCTGTGGGCACCTGTTGGCAATGAAATGAAACACAAATAGAGAAAAAAACATACAACATCGTAGCTTAAATTTACAAAACCACAATTATGAAGTATACACACAAAACACATCTTACAGCAGTGTCCTCTTACGATAGAATTCGGTAAAATTCAATGTTTACAAACATTAGTTTCTGCGGTGCTGCGTTTTTGACAAAATATCACTAAAACGGTTCTTGATCTATGTCACAAAATATAAATTGGCCTTAAAAATCAAACATAGCTCCTAGAAACATTTTACTGTAGCTGAGTTAGTACGTATACAACTACAACAGTGTTCTGAGTTTCCAGAAAAAAATCAGGGCTGCGTTTTTGATGCCTAACATGTTAGTGTTAGTTCATAGTTAAGTATATTATATTTATATGCACGGTGATACGTTCAGATTGGCGATCTGAACGTATCAATTTTTACCGGTGTTTCAGATCGCCGATCTGACAGTTTTGCGCATAATTTGATACCTTCAGATCGGCGATCTGAAAGACCGGTAAAAATTGATACGTTCAGATCGCCGATCTGAACGTAAAATTATCGATATTATAAATAAGCTAATTTCGTGGCAAATTCGTGCCCAAGCAAGCCGCAGCCCGGATCACGAAAAACAAATTTCATTTATCTTCATACAACAAAATTTTTGTTTGCGTGCGGTTCGTGCCCTTAGCAAAAATTTAAACTTTTATTTAAAATATTAGCTTTTTAAAATATATATTTATGGCATGCCTAACACGTTAGTGTTAGGTAGGCCATCCAAAACGCAGCTCAAAAATCGTAAAATGATAATAATTTCACATTTTATACTCTATGATAACCCACAGACCGGAAGTTGTTGTGCTGCTTGTGTTGTGTTGTCCTTGGATTTTGTCGTAATTTGTGTAATAATTGTGTAAAATGGCGTCAAAGGTCTTGCGTGCGCTAATTATGGGCGCTCCAGGATCTGGCAAAGGCACCATTGCAAAGAGAATAATAACAGATTTTGACATGAAGTTTCTTTCAGCTGGCGATATATTGAGGACTCACGTTGCGCAAGGGACAGGTATCAGAGATCCGAAATCCAATTTCATTCTATAATGCTTTCTTTCTTTCGCGTTTCATTCAAAGATGTGACGCCGTGTGCCATGGTTAGTAACATGCTTCATTTTTGAAAAAGTTAGAAGTACTGTGAATGGTAACTGGAACTTTCGGTTGGCACTAAGATGCAGCCCTCCGGCCGGCTGTAGCCGGCCGATGCTTACAGCCCGGCTGCAGAATTGTGCTAAAATGCAGCCGGCGCCGATGCACTAAAATGCAGCTGGCAGCATTGCTGCCTACATACTTTTTTTTACGCTTGCTGAGCGCAGTTGTCCATAGGCTAATGTTTAAGCCTTTCAATTTGCAAAATCTATATGAAATCTGAGCCGTGTATAACAAAGCTAAGTTGTCCACTGACTTTTTTTAAAGTCTTGTGTTGAAATTTCTCTTTATGGAATCTTTCTCTTCTGCCATTGGTTCTGAAGAGACTTTCAAAAAGAAGTGTTTCTTATTGTTTGCTATTGTTAATAATTTTAGCACTGTTGTTATGATTTTATTACTTGTGTTTTATCGTATTACTGACCATATTATGTGTAGTTTGTGCTTATTGTATCTGTCTCTCCTGTTCTACCTATCTTATACAGGCTTGTTCATTAAATAAAGTTATTGATTGATTGGCTCGTATTAAACAATTAATGTTGCAGACGTGACAGTTAATGAAATGCTTCACTGAACAACCAATCAACATGTGAAATTATTTAATCAAATACACAAGTTGCATATGCATAAATGGCACTAAAATACAGCCCGGCTCAGCCCGGCTGCAGAATTGTTGGCACGAACATGTCAAGCATCCAAAACGCAGCCATAGCTGCATATTAGTACAATTGTACTAAAATGCAGCCGGGCCCGACTTAGTTGATCACGTGACGTGGGTTGTCCAATAAGGTCGCTCCACTGCGTTGGCCGGCCGGCTGCAGTTTAGTATTTACCGGAACTTTCTTACCCAAGAACTTGTGTTCCCGGGAACGAAATGAAAGTTCCATAGGTGGAACTTTTGTTCCCTAACATTGATTATTATGCCTATTACTGTACACATTTTTTGATGCAATTTTTAATTACAGCTATGCTGTAGGCGTCGATGGTACCATTGTCGTCTGTCTCTTGTCCGTCCGTCCGTCTGTCCGTAATGGATGTATAGTGGATAAGTGTTGGGTCATAGAGGAAAACTTTTTGCACGAATAGTTAGGGTAAACAGATTGAGTTTCAACGTTTAGCACAGCCCTAATTCATGTAGATGACGTAGAGGCCTAGGGTTTACATGTGAATCAGCCTAGTGTGAATGATGTAATTTCCATGTTGTTGTTTCTCTTGCACTAAATTGCTGAAATTTTGGATGCCTAGATTCAAGGCACAGGGCTAATTATTACTTTTGAAAGTTTCTTTTCCATAAGCCCTAACATGAAGTTAGCCACAATAGGCCTACATCGTTACAAACGGACCGACGGACCAACGACAATGATGCCAAAGATGCCGTACAGCATAACTGTATCGCGTCAAAAATAGTCACATAACACACAGTTTTTAGGCATAACTGTCTGTACGAACTTTATTCACGAAATGACAACAACAGAAAGACGTCCACCGAAGGAGTAACACTTTATGAGTAGCCTACAGTATACGTACAGCGTTCACGCAAGTTCATTGCAACTTCTGAACGTCTCAAGTCGTTTGAAGTTGACTCAAGTCGACATGCCACTGTCAAGTCAAGTCAAGTCGAGTCGGATGTGCTCAAGCCGCCGTCGACTTGGAGTCATTTTAGCCACAAGTCGGGTCACGTTTCTGTACCTCAGCGACTTGCAGGTCTAGCGACTCGGTATTGCATAAAGTTGTTGTGTGAAGTATTTATTATTGGTGTTTTGTTTCAGCTATTGGCAAGGAGTGTGAGAAATACATGAAGCAAGGTGCCCTCGTACCGGACCAGATCATGGAAGATATGATAATTACAGAAATGAAGAAAATGCAAAGTGATGCTTGGTTGCTGGATGGTAATTATATTCTTGTTTTTGCAATGTTACTCTGCTTTTTTTGCTCCCTGGTACTTTCGTTTCCTGGAACTCTCTCCTGAGCAAAAATGAGGTGGAACTTTCACTCCTCACTCAGAGTTAACATAATAGGACTACACACTTAATAACCCCAGCATGCGGTGTAAATGCTCAACGTCCGAAACAAGAAAGCCCATCTGACGATAGGGAATGTGCTACAGCTAGCCTTATAGGTTTTTCAACAGACTAAAAAATAACAAGAAATTTGAGCTATTGCTCACGAGATGCACGAAAGCTTATAGCAGTTCCTGTTTGCAAACTGTCAGTCTGTCTCCAGCCATTTCGTCGCGACTTTTGCGGGGGTACCGCTCTTTGATGACCTCATGCGTAGGTTTCTTTGAACTTAGAAAATCGAGACTTGGACCATCAAAATCTACGTTTAATGCTGAGAATTTCATATGCAGCTTGTCCATGTCTATCTCAATTGGTTTCGGCACAATTCGCTCTTGAAATGTATCTCGCAGCCCGAAGTCGCCAAAAAATCCATAAAAACCCCTATTTTAGCGTTCAAGGTCATCCAAGGTCATTGAATTTAGTGGCAATCAAGAGCCAGCATACGACTTCTTATTAGTGATTTAGTAACCTAGGCCCTATCTCACACCGTTATCGAGATACAGCGACTTATTGGCTAAAAATCACAATTTTTTCCCACCCCCCTCTCATTTTGCGCCCTTGTTCGGGGTGACCCCCTTCGAATTTGTGGAAAAGCTTTATGGTTCCTGAAACTAGAGTCTTCCAGGCAGCCAATGGTGAAGATTTGGTGATCCTAGCTTGCACCGTTTTTGACTGATCCACCCGTGTGACAGACAGACAGACAGAATTGTGACGGCTAAGACTCGCTGAAAGCATAAAAATGGGTTTAATGTTTAGGGAAGAGACTAGAATTTATATAATGGTAAGAACTTGATGAAAAATATAATTTAAGGAAGAATTTGTAAACAAATATAATTTGAGGAAGAATTTTGGGAACTTAATAAATTTAAGATAAATTAGTCATAAAATAATTTGCTAGATTCTGCCATCTTTTACTACAATGAAGCTGTACAATTAAATTCCTGAAAGCGAAAGTAAAATTGTGACCTTTTGCTTTTGCTTTGTGGCAGGTTTTCCAAGGAACTTGAAGCAAGCCGAAGCTCTGCATCATGCTGAGACTATGCCAGATATAGTCGTTGACCTTCAGGTGCCATTCGAGGTCATCATCGACCGCATATCAAAACGGTGGATACACGAGCCTAGCGGACGAGTCTACAACCTCGACTTCAATAAGCCCAAAGTGCCGGTTAGTTGCAGGCTTTACTGCTCAGAACTTAGTGTATTAGTGGACTGTTGTATGTGGTACCCAGATGCCTATTCTGCTGCCAGAAATGAACACCTGCTTATAGATAATTATGGATGTTTAATGTACCATGAAAGTTGCTATGTTTTGCGCTGTATTGCTGCAGCAGGTATGTGGGTGATGTGATGATATCCTTAAAATGCTGAATTTTTAAAGTAACATAATTGTCTGCTGTGCAGTGTAAATAATTGATATAATCATTTGGGTCCATTCGTGTGTCATACATTCATGTGCATCCACCCATGTATGTACGTAGGGTATGCGTGGATAGATTTTCATCTCTTGGTGGTGAATATTGATACAAAAGTGAAATGATTAGGTTTGGGGCTCAAAAGGTCAAAGATCAGTTGGTCTCAGCAGAGGCATTCACAGCTCAGAGCTTTGCATTTACACGGTGTTTCATAAAAAGGGACCTCTTTTTGTTTTTTTTCATAATTCACTCAAAGGATGAGCAACTTACATGAAATGTTTACCAGTTGTAGCTGAAGAAATACTAATTCAAAATATTTTAACAAAATATGGCAGTTAATTAAATATTCTTTGCATTATACACCATGGTCCATAAAAAACATGCCACTTTTATTTTTTGAATAGCTCCGTGCAGCATTGGCCGATTTTAATAATTTTTGGCATGCAACATCAGGAAGAAGCTTGACGCAAATGACTGTACTTTTGGCCACCTCACTTTAATACTGTTGCTACACTACCTTGTGAAATGCAGGTTGTTGAGCCTGCTGTTTGCGGGTGGTGTCAACATTTGCCACTTGCATTCACGCTGGAGGAGGACATTATGAGCGCATGCTGTAATAAAGAGTATGTGATGTGACATGTATGAATTTTTTGGATGCAATAGGTTCCAATTGTGTTGGTCGCTTTTCAGTTAATTATTCCTGTGCCGACGCATGCGATATCCAGTCTGAATTCATTGTTGTAAATGGCCAAAGTACAACTTCTTATTTTCACAGGGTAGTGTAACGACAGTATTGAAGCGAGGTGGCCAAAACTCCAGTCATTTGCGTCAAGTTTTTTCCTGATATGGCACATGCCAAAAGTTATTAAAATCGGCCAGTGATTCATGAAGCTATTAGAAAAATAAAAGTGGCACGTTTTTTTGACCACGGTGTATAACGTTGCTGTGTGTTTGACTGTCAGGGCAAGGATGATATGACTGGTGAGCCGCTGACACAGAGAACTGATGATCAGGCGGAGACTGTGCTGGCCAGATTGAAAGCATATGAAGCACAGACTCGACCAGTTGGTGATTTCTACAAGTGAGCTGATGTTTCAATCACTTTTCTCTCGATCGTTTTTCAATAGATTTAATGTTTTTTTTATTTCTGATCATTCAGTCAGTTGCTTTTTAATGTTACCATGTTCATTTAATATAATAAGTCTAATCAACTATTCAGTAAAATCTGTAAGTAGTAGACATCTATGTAAACGTTTCGACGACTGCTTTTGCGGTGTGTGCCTGATTTGTCATGTCAAAATGTTGGGCAACATGAAATGCATACATCCTTAGAAGTCCCCCCCAACAATTCTTAAAAGCTTGAGAACCTGCTTAGTCTGGAGTAATGTAGGGATAATCGTCTTGATTAACAAACATCAGTGAGTTTGCTTCTAATATAAATTCTGATTACTGAGATATCACTGTTTTTGCAGCCTTTGTTTATTTTGCGCAAACATTGGACTCGTCTGATTATTTCTGGGCTTGGTCATGCAGGCCTGACGAGAGCCACAGTGGGCCTGGGAAACATTCTCACGAGGCCCTATAGGGGGATCTGTCTGGAGAGCAGGCTAGAGTACTGAATACGTTTGTTCTTCCAAGAAATAGTCAATTTGTTGAAAAATCATTGGAAAATAACTGATGACTGATGTAAGCTCAATTCAGATGTTCAGTTCTGCTATCAAATGTATAGCAAATTTATTATTTGAGCGATGGTGGGTTTCACAAATGTTGCAGGGCCTGGGAAAACTTATCCCCCTTCTTTCCTTCTTCTTGACGGGCCTGCAGTCATGATGATGAATTTGTCACATTTTTCTAGAGGAAAGAAGATCTGCTGTCAAACATATTTTTTGAGCCCATCACTGAGCCCAGGAAAACTTTCCTCTCTCTTGACGGGCATGCGGTCATGCTGATGAACTTGTTGCATGTTTCTAGGGGAAAGCAGATCTACCATGACTTCCACGGTCGAGAATCGAACGCCATCTGGCCACATGTCCGTAAGTTCCTCGTGACGCTGAGACAGCCGGTGAAACAGGTGGAGTACAAGTAGACCTCTAGGGTCTGTGGCACAGCAGGAGAGTGGCAAGCATACACTGGAGCTCAAAGCTCTTACCAGTGTGTCAATGCCATTCTGATAAATTTGTTAGTCGGAAGACTCGATCGGACTGACATTGACGGACATCTTTATGTTCAGAAGCTTCGACGTTTAGTATCTTCACATTAGGGTATTGTGTTCTGTTCTAGCGTGTGTCACATGTATGTCTATTAAGTTTTAGTGGACCAACATATTGTTACGGCTTGCGTAGCTTGGTACTAGTGTAGTGTTTCCACTGTTTGGTAGTCATTTTCCAACCGTAATTTATACGTTTTTATCAATTTGCATTTATTTTACTAGATAAAATGTAAGAAATGATAGTATATTTGTTTCCTGTGGACTGTTTTTGTGAATGTCGAATTTCCAGACTTCAATGCTTGTTATTGTTTTTGGTTGCTCTTAGGTAGTCCTAGAAGGAAAAGATTTAGTTATGTCTCAAAGTGTCATTTCTTGGGTTGGATGGTTTAAAGGTAGAGATCATGACATGTAATCATACAGGGTTCCAGCAGGTCAGGGAAAACTGGGAAAAGTCTGGGAATTTGTGTGGTCAGGGAAAAGTCAGGGAAAATAATTTTTGGTTATGCAAACTGCAGACATCTGTGATTTTTTTGTGTCTCTAAATATTAAAAAGCATGCAAATTTGCAGCTTCCATTAAACGTCCAAAAGCTAGGAGTGTTTTGGCTTCAGTTGGACTTTGCCCCTGGCCCTCGACTCGGGTCTTCTGTTGTTTGCATATTGCTCCATTAATATGGTTTCATTACTTTATGATTAAGTGTACGATTTCTGCCATTTGAGCGATAGCGTTATTGTTTCGATAAGGTCAAGGAAATTGTCATTCCATGACTGAAAAGTCGGGTAATTTTGCTACAAAAGACCTGTAGGAACCCTGATCGTATTACTAGCAGTGTTGCCCATGTTCGGTTAGTTCAATTCTGTTAAAATGCTATGGCATAAGATAACAGAGTTCTTTGTTTGTTCTGTGAAAAGAAAACAACACAAGCATTGGTATAATACATCATGATATTGAAACTCTGTACACTGTTAGGGCGTGTTCGTATCGACAGAAACGTAATGGAATTAATCAAAAGTCAGATTTCAGTTCATTTTTACTCTGTTGCTTTGAACACACCTTTACAACTAGCATCAGACATTTGTACATTTGTAAAGTCAAAACTGGTACCATATATACAATATTATACACTGACCTCTGTTGGTCCTCTGCAGTAAACAGTAACCGCATTACTAATTCATTCTTGTTTGCAAATGTTTAGGAATGTTATACTTTAACACTATGTACAGTAACCATGCTATGTGCTTGGGACAGGTGCGGGGTAGAAATTGACTCAGTCGAATGGGCTGGGCTGAATTAACTCGAGGCTGCCTTTACAGTTTTAAATTTTAAATGTTCGAGTTTGCTCAACGGATGCATTTTTTGATTCAACAGATGGCGGTTTGACCAGTTTCATAAGATTAGTTCATTCCGCAGGCTAATAGCGGAGTCTGGAACTTTTGATTTAAAAAAAATGATGAAAATACAGCTGCCATGTTGTAACGTCAGTGAAATGGTAGCAGTTTGGCAACAATCCACTATGCAATATTTGCGTTGCAGCCAGTACACACTCTACGCATTTGGGGGAAATAGGAAGTTGTAGGGGTCCGACTTGGTACCGCAGGGTAGCTGTCAAGCAACCCTATTTATTTGTTCAGACAATTTTCCTGTATTGAGACGTACCGTTTAGCCACAATACATGCGTCACAGACAACAGGCAAACAGAACCGTGTAGCAAAAGCGCGACCGTCGATACGGTCGTCCAAAAATTCATTTGCTGTGCTTTACAAGAAGCCCAGCTGTCGCTGAGGAAGGTGTGCTACAGCATATGTACAGTTCCTGTTGCAGCAGTGACCTTCAAGGTCATTCAAGGATGATGATTTTCATCTCGTCTGTAACGGTAGGCCTATATGGCACTTCCTATTAGTGACTAATAGTAACCTTGGCCCTATCTCTCACCGTTTCCGATATGGCCAGTTTTCCGTTGAAAACGCACATTTTCCCTACCCCCTTCCATTCAACTCTACGTTTGAAAATGTTTCCCTTTAGCTACTACATCCCTCACATTTTGCACGCAATTAAAGAGCCCTATAATTGTGTAAAAAGTTTTCCCCTAAGACCTACCGAAGAGCCACAACACATTCATTACCCATAGACCGCGACGGACGGACAGACGACAACCGCACCATGAACGCCTAAGATTAAGCTCTGTAGCGCGTCAAAAATTCTGCCAGCTACTGGCTCTGGCTGTGCGCCTGTCGGTCATTAGTGACCAGTAATCTATGTCGTCGTCTGACTCCTCTAGGTCTACGTCGTCAGTGGTTCGAGCGCCCGCCCTGACCAGGGCTGACTGTCCGTCGCCCCAGTTCCTGCTGACGGCCATATCGAGTGCCGTCAGACCGTCGTACGTCTGCAGGTTAATGTCGGTGGACGCGCAACTGGTGATGACGTTGACGACGTCCATGTCTCGACGATTGACTGCCTCGTGCAGTACCGACTGGCCTCGTTTGAGTTCCTGCATTTTACATTTCACGTTTCAGCTACATCGTTTTTTTTACATCACGAAGCGTTTTATTGATCTGAAATATAATATTTTAGCCAAAACAAGATAAATTAGGTCTACATGCAAGGATGTGGTCTTGGTCGAGACGTCGCAGTCTCGAGACGGTCTCGAGACGTACTAACGTCTCGTCTCGTCTCGGACAAAATCCTCAACGTCTTGATCTCGGACCGATGCGTCTCGGGTCTCGGTCTCGGAGCAATATGTCTCGGTCTCGGCCCATATTCGTCTCGGGCCATTGCGTCTCGTTGAGACGTTTTGTGCAGGCGCGCGCCGTGCATACTGTAGCTACAGTTAGAGCGATACTAACCAGCATGACATTTGTGGCTTAGACAATATTCGTTTATATACAGTGTTTTTATTCTTTCATCTACTAATTTATCATAAGCAGAACTATTTCATGTCAGTCTTTTTTCGTCATAAAATGACCTAGTCGAAATTGAGATAGGGCCTATAAAGTGTAAGTCTACTTATGATGTCAGAATGAATACTATCAACCAAATGTAGACGACGGATAATCAGCCTAATCAGCTGTAGTTTACTAATTTCAGTTGCCTGCAAATTGCGATAAACATAATGGCACATGTCTATGGCACTGCAGTTACAATTCTTTATGGTCCAAGCCATTAATTATTCAGTGATAATTGTCAAAATAAAGTGCAAAACCCACAATATCATAAATAGAAAGCGCTTACCATGGTGCGAGTTAATTAATCCGTATAATTTATTTTTCATTGTCGATATGTTTTACCATACGTCACGGAAAACGTCTCGGCGAGACGTTAAAGTTTCCGAGACTCTCGGGAGCTTTAAGGTCTCAGCCAGCGTCTCGAACAAAATTTTGAACGTCTCGGTTTCGGAGACATGGGTCTCGGGTCTTGTCTCGGTCTCGGCTCAGAAGGTCTCGTGCACATCCCTGTCTACATGTATACTCGACCATCGTTATAAGCCTACCAGGTGCAAGACAGCTAAAATCGCTACTTGGGGTTATTTTAAGTACATTTTGGCTACGACGACCAATAGGCCTAAAGTGTTCAAACCAACAGAACTGAAATCAAACGGAATTTAATGAAATGAACAGATAAACTTAAACGAAATAGATTGAAATGCTGCGGTCATTAGACCTACAATCCATTTCATTTCTTGTTTCGTTTTCAGTTCAGTTCAGTACTGTCGCATTGTAGGGCCTACAGTCCTTTAGAGAACTCTCTTTAATGGCACTGAATGACCTATTTTGTGCTGATGTGACGTTAAGAAACTACTCACTCGCTCACTCACTCACTCATCAATCTCTTGTATAAAAATAATATTGCTAGCCTATGTGTAGCGTCGCCTTTATGCATAAACCTACGTTCAAGAAGTTTGCATACTCTTACCGTTGAATTAACGTCAGCTTCAAGCGAGAAAACCAGATGATAAAAGATGGATTTGTTCTCCAACCGGGCAGCGAGATGTAAGCACGTTTCACCTGCAATGCAGTGCACGTCTATTATTTCAGTGTTAGGCCTACTTATAGGCCTAAGATTTATATGATCATTCCAAGTCATTACACATTGTTTAAGAAACACGTGGCCTACGTATAGAATTATAAGATGAAAATCGATTTTTTGACATTTCAAAATTTGAATAGGGGCCTCATTCTTCTCAGTGCGCCAGGGTCTCCAAAATCGTAATCCGGTGTCACCAGTACCGGCATAGACCAACACGGCAGTTATTAATTGGCAGCTAGGACGTTAAACAGCAGAATTTGGGACAGTCGTCTGGCCGACATAAAGCTCAAATCGTGCATTTCTCTGGCGCCAAATCGTGGAAACAGCTAGGCCTACGCTCAGGCAGGGACGTACACGCTACACTTTGATGATGGTAATGATGATGCAATGAAGTTCATTTTAGGCGCACCTTCGTAGTTCCACGAATGCAGGACGGCTTTTATGTCGTGTTTGGCGGGGTGCTCCGCGGCTCGCTGAGTCCAAGCGTCGAAGATTGCACAGAGACATAAGTTGAGATTCAGCCTGCACGCCAGGTGAACCGGCGTGTCGCCTTTCAGCTGTTCTTGTCGATGCAGCGATGCTCCGAGTGAGACCAGAACTAGGACGACGTCCGGGCGGTCTATGATCACGGCCAGGTGCAGAGCTGTCTGACAGCGAATATTCACGGCATCCACCATCCCCACTGATGCGGCTGCTGCAGCAAGACGGCGTATCTCTTCCAGGCTTCTTCGCTCCTTTATTGCCAAGTGCAGCATTCTACGCGTTCACAAAATAGTTGTCAGACAACAGCGTCGAGATATAGGCTTTTTACGCGCGAAAGCAGCTAGACTGCTTAGCCTTAGACTTAGCCATCGCAAGTCTGTCCGTCCGTCCGTCAGTCTGTCTGTCACACGGGTAGTTCAGTCAAAAAGGGTGCAAATTTTTTACCGTCAGCTGCCTGGAAAACTCTAGTTTCAGGAGGGTAGGAAAAATTTGCGATTTTTAGCCAATAAGTCGCTGTAGGCCTATCTCAATAACGGTGCAAGATAGGGCCTAGGTATAAGTTACTGTTGATCACTAATAGGAAGTCGTACACTGGCTCTCGATTGCCAATGAATTCAATGACTTTGGATGACCTTAAACGCCAAAATAGGGGTTTTTATGGATTTGTTGGCGATTTCGGGCTGCGAGACACATTTCAAGAGCGAATTGCGCCGAAATCAATTGAGATAAACATAGAAAAGCCTCATATGAAATTTTCAGCATTGAACCTAGATTTCGACTGTCCAAGTCTCGATTTTCTATGTTCAGGGAAACCTGCGCACGAGGGCATCAAAGAGCGGTACCCCAGTTAAAGTCGTGATTTACCGCTGTTGGCCAGTCTTTCGCGAAAACAGTTACCGATAGGCATGGGCATACTGCCTATCACAATAAGTAGGCCTACTAGTGACTAGCTGTTCAGTCGTATCAACATCGATGACTTTGAAAGACCCTGAACTTTCAAAATAAAGGGTTTTTATTGATTTTTGAGATTTTTGGCTGCAGCGTACACTCTAAGAATGAACTATACGACGAAATGGCTAGAGATAAACTGACAGTTTGCGAACAGAAACTGCTATAGGCCTTCGTGCGTCTCGTGAGCATTAGCTCAAATTTCTTGTTTTTTTTTCAAAAGATCGTTTCTCAGCACATTATAATTGCCTGATATAAGCCTACCGGTATACGCCCATGTTGAGATTATAGCCTATAGGCTACCTCCACGAACTTTTTATTTTTTTTCGGATAATTTAGTAACAAGTAATTTGAGAAAAGCTCACGTGACGCGCGATAGCATCGGTCCTGCAACCTCGGCAATCAGTGTACAGCAAAAAGATATTAATGCGTCTTATAAGAGTACTTAAATTTGAAGCCTCCACATAGAAGGTTACTTGAATTTAAGACATCGAAACTTAGATTCTTAAAAATACACGTTCTATGCTAAGAATATCATACGCAGGTTGTCCACGTCCATCGTCAGCCATTTCGGTGCAATTCACTCTTGAAATGTGTGACGCAGTCGAAAATCGCCCAAAATTCACTAAAAATCCCTATTTTCAAAATTCAAGGTCATTCAAACCTTCAAGGTCATCGACGTTGACACCAATAAAAAGCTTGTTACTATTGCTTGTTATGATAAGCAGCATGTCTGTGCCTATCTGCAACCGCTTTCACGCTACACGAGCCAATAGCGGTAAACAACTACTAAGGGGTAGCCGTCTTTGACGCCCGCCTGCGCCGGCCTCCTTGAACCTAGGGGGTCGGGACTTGGACTGCTGAAATCTACGTTTAGGCCCAATGCTAAAAATTTCAGGTTATTTTGGTTTATCTCCAGCCATTTCGTCGCAATTCAGTGTGACGGACAGACAGACAGACGCCCAGGCCATGGTAAGACGAGCGTAGCATTCTGCTATCGCGCGTAAAAAATAATGCGCTGTGGTTTGTGTTAATTAATGTCTTGTGCATTACTTTCCTCCAAACGAGAGTTCGTGGTAATTCGTTTGAGAATTCGTTTTATCTATACATATCTGATTTCAACTCTTCTTTTGAGTTTTGACGCTTCTTGTATTTTCTGGAAAAGTTAAAGTGTTTGCTAGACGGGTAAAGATGATTATGCAAGTCATGTTAAGCTATTTTACTACCGCCACTCCACCAGCTGTACGTGTAAATAATGAGGCATTGAGAAGTACTTCCACGCTCTTTTTTTAGGAATAATAGACCACTGGCGGATCCAGAAGCTGGAAGGAGGGCATGGCGAGTGCGGTATAGCTCAAGCATAGCGGGAGTCTGGCGGTGGAGCCACCAGGGAGGTTAAGGCAGGGGCGAATCCCCCCTCAAGCTGAATACTACTTTGTGTTTTAAAATATTTTTATCATGTTTGAATGTTGCTTCAAAAGCCGTGTTGACCACTGCATAGGCCTATGACTGAGAGGAAAACGTGATCTGATTGCCCCCCCCCCTTAGATCCGCCAGTGTATTAGACACTTACGTGTCGCAATTTCCATCATCCACCGGATCAAGTCCATCTTCCACGTGCAATCTTCTGACAACGGTTTCAAGCTCTTCCGTTCCAACAGATCCCATTCCTGCGGTCAGACCGAACGAAGGCTCCGCGTAGGCGTTAGGCCTATACTCAACGGCATTCGGCGGCGACAATGCATTAGACAATAATACGACGGACGATGATATAGCAGGGTTACTCTGCATGCAGAAGTCTTCGCGCAACTCTAATTTCTGATCCTCCTGGACTTCATCGCTGACGTCCATCATTCCGACGAATCCGCCGTTCGCGTGGTGGTAGTTGAAACCGAATGCAGCTGTTGCTGACGGTGGGACGTCGAATACGGCACAGTCAGACTCCAAAGTTCCTCGCGTCGGACTCTGTCTCTGTCCATCGTGTCCTCTGCCGTCCGTTGTCTGCTTTTCCGCTGCCATAATTTACCGTATCAGCAACACGAATTACAGTCTCTTTCGTTTTCACCTGCTATTGCGCCGGCCTAAGCTTATAGGCTATATTCCTCTATAGGCCTACTAAGGTACATGTACGGGCCTATCTCGTCGATCCGAACGGTACTCTACAACTGTCTTCGTATTGCAATCGTGTACCGCAGCTTGTTATAGGAAACATTACAAATACGTAAAACACTGAAATCCTAAAGTCACAAGATCGATTGCAACTGTCGGAAAAAATCTTTAACCAAGACCAAGAGGGACGGACAGCCGCTCATGCTGCGTGCAATGGGGAAACGCGTTCACAGTAGGCCTACTGTTGGCCATACCCAGCGAAAATGCACATCATTGCGTAAATTCCCCGTTGCTGCGGAGCTCGTAATTGAATGTGTGGAAACTCCGCGGGTTTATGTTTATTGCTACAGACCACCCACTATAATAATGACGATGCGCATTGTCGTTATGGTCGACTCGCTTATTAATTCTCGCATTAACTAACTTTATGCCAAATTTGATACGTTGTCGCCAAAATTCATGTCCAAATTAGGCCTAATTCATTAATATCAGAATTAATTGTTTCATCTGTCCTTGTCCCTTTTGGCAATTTTCAGTAATCATCTCTAGATCCTTTCTCTAAAATCTGTTTATACCACAAGAAAAATTAACACGCGTATTGCGTTATAGTTTTTACAAGGTAGACATGAACCAATTTGTTACGACTGTTCTTGATAGCAAAGATCTGAGAGCATCAGCGTGACAGAAACCTTTGGAAATCTCAACTCACAGAACCTTGACTTCACGGTCTTCCAGATTTCAAGGGTACCGCGTAGACAGTGGGCGACTTCACTTTTTGACTGAGCCTTTTCGCTAAGCCAAAGCTAAAGCTGAACGCTTAAGTCTGTACTTAGACCAAAGTTCAACTAAACGACTGAAAATGGCGGAAAACCGGTAAACCTAACAGGAAATAAATCAATCAGTTACGCTTGGACTCGTTTATTTAATTGCGCCGCACACGCAAATGACGTAATTACGTAACGTCTTAGGTCATTGCGTAGCCATTACGGGGTTTATTTTTGGTACCAGACTGTTTTAATTTACTAAGCTATCCGTGTTAGTCGCCATGTTTTCGCTCAGCGAAATCACTTCACTTTTTGACTTTTTGACCCAAGGCAGTTTGTTTTACATAGAAACTAAAATGTGTCAGTGAACTTAAAAATCAACTATAGACTGTCGTGTCGTTAAATTATGACATTATAGTTAATTTGTTTCGGTTAGTTTGTCGTTTTCTTTGTTTATTCTCGTTATATTGGTAATGCAGTAATAGAAATATAAACTTCTGGTGTAAAATATCGCTATCTCAAAAATATCATGACATATAAAAGATATCGCGATATATCGAAAAATTTGATATTTTTTTTGATTATACGATACGATATATCAATATCAATCGATATATCGAATCATCATTATTGTTAATATTACAATGTTGTTTCCTGCGCAAAAAAACTCATGAAGCAATGTATCATTATGCAGATTAACAGAATGTTACATTTGGTACAGTAAAGCATGACCGGTTGGCTGAAAACCCATATGATCCCACTGTGTTGGTACCAAAATTAATGTACCATCAGTCATCATCTGATATAAATGCGACCGTGCCAAGACGTTTAAGTATAGCTGCTGTGAAATCGTATTTTCACACATCACAACGTTAACAAGCTACAGAGAAGAAACGCCGTACTAAAAAGCAAACTGCAACACGTCTGACTTAACAATAACAATCGCAGACTTAATTAATCCTAGGTCAGTTGAAGTTCCCTTTATACACTGTCACCCGAGATTCTAGTCAATGACACCATGTTGGAACTTTGCCACCAGTGCCGGCGCTAGAGAGTTGGAGGCCCCCAAATACAAGTGTGAGGCCCCTATAATGCGAGTCTGGAAGCAAAGCCCCCAGCGGGGCCCAGAAGTAGAGCCCCTTGTTAAGGGAACAGAGGGGCGAAGCCCCTCCCGTGAAGCTGAAACGCCTTTGGCTTTTGGACGTTCATTGAAAGCCGCAAATTTGCCCACTTTTAAAAAAAACTGGAAATGCAAAAAATCAGACACACTTTGTGTTGTCATTGCAAAAAATGAAGTCTAATAGGCCGCAATACGTCACAGATTACTATTCATTGATGAAAAGTAATAGACTTGTCCATTTTGGGTAAACTTTCCACATGTTTAGTTATTTTATATTTTGAATATATTTTTTAGAAAACTAGAAATTTTTTTCACACCTAGCATGAGACCCCTGAGCATACGTAAGGCCCCCCCCGAGGGTACGGGGCCCTTCCGCCGGCTCTGTTTGCCACTTGGCAGGACAAGGTGGTGACATCTAGTGGTGTCGATCTATATCGAACATAAAATGACTGGGGGATGGGCCAATTGGGTCTGCTCCCCGGGTTGAGGTGGATCCACAGTCGCAAACAATTTTGCAAAGTTGCAATTCCATCACGCACAGAAATGTCTGTCACACAGCTATAACCAACTGCAGTACAGTACAGTAGCAAAGACAGTTGACAAGACGACAACAATCCGACAAGTTTTACATGAGATGCTGGCATGCAAAATACTGCAAACGTATGGGAAAAGCAAAAACGAAAACTGCTAGAACTACAAGCTTACTGCACGAGTCTGTACATTAACTGTAGCTAAACTATGATACACACGCACAGAGTAAGTATATACAAATAACCAGCAGACAAGAACACTTTACAAAATAGCAGCAAGCCAACGAATCGTACCGGCAATCACAAAACAGCACTTGTGTCACATGTGAACAAGCAAAACTTAAAAACTACTCGTCTAATTACAGAAAGAATGACGTTCATCATCAGTGTTCCGATCAGAGTATTTAAAACTGTATTGCCAGTTCAACAGTCTGCTTACGTGTAAAGGAAGGCGTAGTCAGCTCAAATCAAAAATGATGAAAATCAACACGCAGACACACGTCCATCAACATTCAACAATTCACATACCAAACTACTGATGCCATGCAGCTGCGTAGTGGAGAAAAGAGGGGGGGGAAGTTGGGTGCAGAAAATTGCAATTGCTCGACACACAGCTGCGACAGACAGCAAAATTAGTACTAAAAAGTATCAAAGAATCGGAATAATGTACATGCGGAAAAAAATTTACCCATACAGTACATCTGTGTGACATTAATCACAACTAGCAAATATAAAGACTGTACACTGTACTACCAGAACACAACTTTGCACCATTTTGTGACAGTTGCATTTTTCTAACGAGAACAAAAACTTTCCGACAGGCTAAAATTTCAGCAAGTGTCACTGCAAAAATGCTACTAGATATGCCACGATTCAGTTCCCTTGCCAACTACAAAAAAGTCAAGTTTTCCTGATCGCACAGTAAGCTGACAACTCTCTCTCAAGATTGCCTGCAGTAGAATCAGTGAATGAAGTCAAAACCTTTCAGCTCTGCGCATAATGCTTGCCAATAACAACATCATCACCACAGCGATACAGTAACACCTGGGGACACGTTTCGCACATTCTTTTTTACGAGATCCTCAGAGAAATTGCGAGCAAGATTATCCTTTGCTACGTTTTGCTAGCTCCACCCACATGCTTGCGTATTATTGCGTCATCAAGAGACTAGGTGAGTTTAAGCCGGAAAATTCCAGCATCAAATAACCCAAAGTAGAATTCTTATAGAATTCTTACTTGTACGTTTCGCACTTTTTGTGTAAAGTACTGAGCCGTAGAAGTGAGGTTCCCAAAAAGTGCAAAATGCGCCTTTGACTGCAATAGTCATGATGTAGATCAAGCAATAATGCAATCACAGGCGTAGCCAAAAATTAAAATTGGGATGAAAATTGACGCCAAAGACTGAGAAGAGGGTGGAGTTCTTGGGCAGTGAGCAATGCAGATGCTTTTTGGTAGAGCTGTCAAACTAATGCATTTGTTAAAAAATTGATGCACATACGTAAATTTACTAAATTCTGCAAAGCAGGAGTTTAAATCTTTCATTTAACTACGGTTATTTGACGATCGAATAACATTCAAGCTATACGCAGGTGATTGCAATTGTTTTGTTGGCGTTCCATTACTAATGTCACCGTCCTGCGACACAGCCACAAGTTCGTTGGTCATCATTCCAGTCACCCTCTCGATGTAGTCCAATATCTGCCATATTAACGATGCATCAACAATGCATTAACACGTGTTGAAAAAATTAACACAATGCATTAACATGTTAAAGAAATTAATGCTTCGACAGCTCTACTTTTTGGATACAAAAAAGCCCTAAAAATGTTAGTTTCACTGCACAAATTTGCATTCTAAAATAACTTCGGAAGTGGTCGCACCTACTGTCACTGGCTATACACTGCCGCCTGGAATTACAATCTACATTTGTGAAGACTTAATCTTTGGATGCAAGTAAATAAAAGATTAAAAATAAGTGCACTATGCACAGCACCATATTATGATGGCCACAAGAGCAGCAAAAGTCTTAATTTGTGACATTTCATAAAATCTCAGTTTCGGATTAAGGGAAACAACAATCATTTAAGATAATGAAACTTTTTTCTTACAAAAAAACAACAAAAAACGTTAAAACATGACTGGACCAAGTACACAACAATCATCCGTTAGGAATGTACCAGATTTTGGCAAGGCCGTGCATCTAACTATCTTTTGGGCCAACTCAGCGACTTTCTTTTGCTAGATTTGAAAAGTAGTGCATGGCACGAGGACTATTTACAACGAACAAGACTAATCTTTGATTCTCATCATTTGAGTGATTTTACAGCCGACACACTCTCAGTCACAACAGACTAAATGTACATAATGACATTATGTAGCTACAAAGTGTTTATTCATTCTGCCTGTCAATGAAGATCTAATTTATCCTTTATATGCAACCATTCGAACAGGCCACATTACAAAACATGCCTGTCTGTCTGTCATGTATGAGCTACAAAACAAAACAAGAAAAAAGCACAGAAAAACGGAAATCAACATAAACGTTCCACGTAGCAAGCATAAATGGTGTGTTGAAAACCAAGTTCAGTGGAGTCAAAAACCTCTGCAAATGGACCATTCCCTGTACATGGTTAGTAAGTAAGTAAGTAAGGTGACTTAAGAGGTGCAAATTTAACAGTTAAGACACAATGCATCACACTCTCAAGACACAAACAAAAATGTCTTTAGCAGCTGTTTAATTCAAAGGTCATGTCAGTTTGACTGGTGGATTGTGTACATGGCTTCATCGCTCACTGCACTCTCTAGGCGCAGTGTAGTTGGCAGGTATGACCCACGGCAACTAAGGATGGCTGCATACGTGTCAGCACAAGGTGTGCGGCCCGACATCTTTGCATGTCTGACTTAGAGGAGGCAGAAAGCTAGTGAAATTTTACGAACTCTGTCTGTTGCAAATCCAACCCTGGGCAATTTTGAAAATATAAATTCATACAATCTGGGCTGGGCTCAATTTTTCTGTCCGTCTGTTGTAGCATAGATTATAAAAGATTATAAAATCAGATTATAAAATCACTTGCATCTGCCTGTCTGTGGTCACTATAGCTGGAACTTTTTGATTTTGATGAAATTTTGGAAAGTCATCCAGGGCCCAAGAAGTACAAGAAAAGCCCGGCTAATGCAAAGGGGAATGCACAACAGCGGTGCATGTTTGGAAGCCCAGTAAAGCAAAATCTAAGTTTACCATAGCAAGGATGGCAACTAATTATCTATAGTGCTTTACTCGTATTCAGAGGGCGTGCTCTGTCTCGCTCAGCCAACGCCAGATCGGCTGGAAATCGCAAATTTTCCCTACCACCTCTCATTTAGCGCCCTTGCTCAGGGTGACCCCTTTCAAATTTACGGAAAAGCTTTACAGTTCCTAAAACTAGAGTCTTCCAGGCAGCCAACGGTAAAGATTTGGTGATTCTAGCTTGCACCATTTTTGACTGATCCACCTGTGTGACAGACTGACAAACAGATGAACGAACAGACAGACAGAACAGCGATGGCTAAGATGCACTACAGCAGCAGCTGCTGTTAGACATATAAATCAAGTTCTTTTGGGGTCAAAATCTAACAGTTGCTTCTCTTATTTTACTCCACTCCCAAATGCATTTTAAAGTAGAAGGTTTTGCGCAAGACCAGCAGTGGCTATAGAAATAGCAACTGACAACAACAGTAGGTATTGCGTGGCAAATGGGAAAGACACCTCATTCTACTAAACAAACATATTCTGATAAAATCCAAAACCCGGAACATCACTAGAACAACCAGTTTCTGTTCACCGCTGGCCAACATCAACAGTGTGTGCAGACTGAGTCCTGAGATCAGAAGGCGGGGATGACGTCGCTGATGCTTCATTGGAGACGGCCGATGCAGCGATCAGGTCGGCAAACTTTGATGTGAGGTCAAAGCTGTTCTCGTTCAACATGCCTTGCAGCGACGAGTCCATCTAGAACCAGCGGTGACAAACAACAACTGAATGTTACTACTGTACATGCTCCTGTATTCCCACTCTGTGAGAAAACTTTTTCAAGACACCAAAAACTCTAAAAATTCAAGACATTTACCGATTGGTTGATCCTGCAGGTACAACTAAAGTGTACAAAAAATGAAGTGTCAACAACTTAGGAAACTGTGTCAGATACAGGACTGAGGGAACTGCATTCTCTGATATGTTACGGTCCGCTTTTCTTAATTTGCAAGATCTCTCTGGATCTTAAGGCAAATTTGATTACTTTAGGACAACATTCAAATTTCAGGAATTTCAGGATGAATGGAAGGCTCACGGGTCAGTCATATTTTATACATGTGGCAATAAACCCTCATCACTACAGAAATCTTATTTGTCTCAGTTCAGTGCAGAAACAAGAAAACATTTTTTAAAGACAATATAATGAGAATGAACAATGACAGGCACCTATCAACATATAAGCTGAGAGTAACCAAATACTCACCGTGTCTCAAAAAAACTCTGTCAGTGTTATTTAAAAAAAAATAACTAAAACATTGGCCGATTTCAATAATATTTGGCGTGCAACATCAAGAAGAAACTTGATGTAAACAACCACAATTTTGCCCACCTCACCTTAAAACTGTTGTTACAATGTTGTGAAATGCATAAGTCGTAGCTTGGCCGCTTACAACAGTGAATTCATACTGTGTACAGTAGCAAAAATATGGCCTGTACGAGGAAATATAAACGTTTCCCAAACCAAAGCTACAAAAAATCGGCCAACTCAATGAAACAATGTGAATTGCAGAAGCAGCAAAAGTAATCAGCTGTAACTGATATCAGCTGCCATTACTTACCCTGGCAAGAACGGCCGAATCGCGCGAGCTGTCAGTGAAATGAACCACAGTACCCATCAGGGAACCAGACTGTGGCACAATGACAGCCGTGCTAGCAGGATGACTAGCCTCTGACAGCACGGTTGAGTGTTTCTTGCTCGGCGAGTCGGCCAGAAAACTACTGAGACTCAAATCCTTAACAAACACACACAACAGAATCACCAGTTCCGTTCCCGCTTTGGATCAGCTAATAACATTCTACTTCCCAGTCTGATCACAGCACCAACTGAATTGGTGTCCCTTTAAAACAGATTGGGGCGGAAGTTTCAGCGCGTGTTCTGGTAGAAGCCAGTGCTTCCTTTGTAAGATTTACTGGACTGGAGCTCTTACCGATTACTACACCTAAGTGCTCTATATTTGACAAAGTACACATCAAAACTATAACACCTAATGAGATAAGGTGACCAAGTGAGTGAGACGCCTTTGCAGACTTTTTAGGGTGCAGATTATTTGCATGAGGAGCCAAAAGAATGACAATAGTATGCCAATTGTTTACAAGCATTGCGTTGCTATGGGATCAATATGGCGCCTATGACCTTAATAATGGGCCTAATTGGTGGCATGAACTAGTTTTATTCTATAGGCTTTAGGCTGCATAACTCTGAGCACCCCTCATGCAACTGTCTTCTCTACAATCAATACAGAACTACGTAATAACGAGGGCACTCGTAAGAGTGCATATCTCCACCAAGTGAAGTAATTTAAACATTACAACAACAACTACTACTACACCTACACCTACAACTACAGCTAATAAGGTGTGCAAACATCAGGATGTCTTGCCGATCCTGATGTTTGCTTGTCCATGACTGGTGGAGATGACGAGGAGTCATCATGTACACAAACACACACAGAACGACCAATCTCTTAATCTCCTCCAATGTTCACTACGTTCACCTTGGCGAAGATAATTACATAAAACTCTAAATATTTGTACATGCCTTACTGATGTAACACAGAGATGAATAATAAGCTCCGTGTCATACCCTTACTAAAGACGCCTTTTGAAGTCACCGATCCCTTATGTTTGAAGATTCATTTGTTCTCCTTCTCTTTACCGCATTTAACTGCAAACTGATTGCAGTGCCATTGGCATTTATTCACTCTTAATTTTACTGTACTGTATTGTTTGAAAAACGGCATGACGGCATAAAATGGAACTTTTCTGAAAACAATTTAGCCTTATTGGACTCCACCAGTGGTTGACAGCAGTAACATAATTCTGATCAACCAGTTTTAGTCCCCTGCCTGAACTAAGGACAATTGCTTCTTGGTACAAGAAAAAACGAAAAGTTCAATACCTCAGCTTCTAGCCATGCGTCATCATTCCGCCGCAGAGATGAAATTGCACCGGTGAAGGTTTTGTCGACAGACGACATCAAAGTTCCCTTCTTACTGCCTGACTGCGAGCTTAAGTCAAGACCACCTGTACGTGAACACACAACTTTATACGCAATATTCTTCCTTGCGTGCTCTGCCCTAAGGCAGGTTCCAGTGACGATGGCGCCATCCAACCCGGCTCTGTGCTCTTTTCTTCAGCTCCTCGTAACTGACCTTCTTGTCCTCTTGCTCCACAAGTAGATCCAGCATCGTCCTTCTTGGTTTTCCTCTTGCCCATTTCCCTTCCATCTTCCCGTCTAGTACAGTTTTCAGAAGACAGTCATGTCTTAGGAGATGTCCTATCCAGTTGGCTTGGCGTTGCTTGATGACGTGGACCAGAAAACGTTGTTCTTGCACCATACTCAAGACTTCTTCATTTGACACATATGCAATATACGAGCACAATAATCAGTAAGGAAAGCGAGCATATACCAGAAAGCAGAGAATAAATTATTGTGTTTGAGCTGCATGGCACAATGCAATGCCAGACAATCAAAGAGCTGAAAGCACTAAAACAAAAACATGATACAACCTGTACTCGAGGGGTCTCTAGGAGTAAGAAATGTAATGTATTTTAGAAATTTACGAACACAATGGTTACATTTTCATTCCGAAATCACATATAACAAGATAATGTTCATACGAACACAGAGTCTGTCCACTGCATTTTGACAGTTTACAGTATATGTCTGTATAAATATAATCAATGAGCTGTTTAGACTGGTAGAAAAAATCAAACAGTTTAATTTCAAATTCAACAGCAGCAATGATCCCTTCATCCTTCTCTATTATTTCAACTAAACAATAGACATTATCAGTCACGAGACCATTCGATTCAGTATAAATGGTCCATCGTCACCATGCGTTTATCTTGCACCGTTATGGAGATATGGCGCCTCAAAGATAATGGGGTCACGACTTTGACCTTTTGGGGTCACGTGACGTGATCGGTCACGTGACCATTTGACTCCCAGGGGCCGAGTTCCTATGGGTGGTCCATAGTGACCACGCGTCTATCTTGCACTGTTATGGAGATATGGCACCTCAAATATTGGACGCACGGACCTGGACACAGAAAGAAAGACGAAAGAATGGAAAGAGAAAGAGGAAGGGGTAGGGGAAGGGAAGGAAGAAGGAAAGTGGAAAAGAAAAAGGGAGGGAAAGGGGAAGGAGAAAAGGAACGAAAAGTAAAGTGAAGGGGAAGGGAAATGGAAAGGAGAAGGAAAAAAGGGAAGGGAAAAGGAGAAGGAAAAGGGTAAAAAAAGGGGGAAAGAGGAAAAGGGGAAGGGATAGGGGAAGGAAAAGAGGAAGGGGAAAAGGGAAAGGAAAGGAAAAAAAGAAAAGGGCAAGGGAAAGGGGCAGGGGAAGGAAAAGAGAAAGAAAAGGGGATGGAAAATGGAGAAGGAGAAAGGGGAGAGAGAAGGGGAAGGAAAAGGGGAAGGAGAATGGGAAGGGAAAGGGAAGATGGAAGGAAGATAGCTTAAGAAATGTAGGATGCACGGACACAAAGGTGATTTCATATTCTGTCCAATGCTATGCAGCAGGAATTGTTGAATTGGTAAGTACAAAATGTCATCAGCACTGGAACTGGTGTAACAGAACAGCAAACGAGTGGCAGTGAGCTAAAAAACAAAACAACTTAAACTTAATTATAAAACAGGCAATACAAATGGCGACATGACTTACCAGGGAAGCTACTGTTTGAGTTGGCCAATGCCAGGTCCAGCAACTTGTCACCCAAGACAGCAGCTGCAAACAGCAATTACACAGCAAAGCAAGCTCACTGTCTATCACCAAAACACAACAACATTTAGTGATTTGCTACGCATAATCTGCATGGATCGAATGATCTGTAAATTTATAAACTGCCTTTTAAACAAAATTCTCAGAGGCACCTGTTACGCATGCATGCTCACGTCTTAAAGTGTGATTTGAAATATTGCCTACTAATGTCTCAGTCTTCCAGTTTAGCCAGAAGGTCTTTCTATATAACATTACAGGATAGTGCTAACCAACAAAAGATTCATGCACACATAACCTAACAATGTAAAAAAAATAGTCGTTCGTGAGCCAAAAGTTCCATAGGGCAGCATTAATCTCCCGTTTCCATAGCCCTCAGACAGACACCATTTTAAACTGGGAGACCATGGACAGAGGGATAGTAATTCATGTGGTTTACATCCCAGCTTTCGCTGGTACTCACTGCACCTAACCATGTAGGAATGGCCAGGCTGAGTTAACCTGGAATCAATCTAGCTATAGTAATATAAAACAAAAAAAAACCCTGATTATGTCGCCAGAAAATGAATTTGGCTAGAATACAGCTTGCAGACACCACGCAGAGGAGCTTGTTACAGTAAAGTTATGACTGACCATCAGGCATCATGGACAACGAAAGATCGAGACTGTCAGCGCCAGAGATGAGGTTGGACGAATCGTTTGCGGTGTCAATGTGGGGTGTCGAGTCAGGCACGGCGCATGGCAAACTGCGCAGATCCGATGCCTCCAGGAACGCATCAACGCCAGTAATTGCTTCCTATCACAATCAACAATAAAACGTATCCGCTAATGGGCTATATGAATGCATCAAACTACAGCCTTATTGGCTAATTTGTTGAGATTTGACAACTAATGCTGCTTTCATTGTAACGATTGCAGTTCGCCGCTAAACGTTGCTGTGATGAGCAATTTCTCACAGATATCAGGAAGCTTTTGGAGCCAATGTCTCGGTTCATCGACTGGCTCTTTTCTGACGTCTATCACTTCCCTGATCCACTGCTGTTTAATGTCCATTCTGTTGCTTTATCTGCCTATCACCTTATCTCAGTAACAGTTTGACATAATTGAGATATGGTGTGGTCTGAGACTGCAACTTATTTTCTCAGTTACCTCGGATTTATTGTGGCTTTGTGTGTAGGCCCTTATTTGACAATAGTAAATTACAGTTAAACATAGGTTTATTCAAAAAAAGCATTTCCAAATTAACAGCCAGTTCATCGCAATGTTCTGAGTGCCCACCTCATTGAGCTGCAGCGATATAAACCAACTTCACTCACCAGTTCATCATCTCAAATACAAAATCTAAGGAAATAACAGCTAAGTTTATGAATGACTTGTATTCACAGCTTCATAGAGACCTAGGCAAACGAACAGACTGTATACACAAGACACCACACAAACAACCAATATTTAATTGTTATCTGTCCCACTGCTATAGCATAGCATGGGACAAATTATGAAATCACTTGCTGTCATACTGTCCTTCTGCCCGTATGCGCTCTTACGGTTGAAATTTCGACTTGATTTTGATGAAATTCTGCACAGTAATTCGAGGCAATGGGAAAGATACCTCGTTCCACGGAATGTAATTCTAGTTTGAATAAGAAAACTGAATAACTGACACAGATGAGACAAAGGGTAATACAAATACAGAGAATAAATAGTATTGCTGATGCAGACATACGTTTGCAGGCAGCTGAGAAGTTGACACAGCCGACAATGTCACATCAGCAATCCGTTTACCTTCCATGTGCTCGCCTAATCACATAAACAAACAACAGTCTTCATTCACTGCCTCAAACGGTTTGCATCTATGAAACTAGCATACAAATCTGGAACAAAAATGACATCATTTTGAAACCAGCATAACTATGAAAGCTGACGTAGGTTTAGTTATCTCACACATTGTCTTCACAACACGAACTCTATCATCTTGAAGGTAACTTGTACCAATAATGTTATCAGAATGTTATCATTAACAAAAGCCACAGAAACTATAGTCTTTCTACAGCAGTATGCAACAATATATCAATAATCATTGACCACACAAGAGTCTACAATAAAATGGTACATGACAAAATGTACTTTAACTGTGAAAAAAAATGAACACTTACACATATACAAATTAAAAAGCAAAAGCAAGCAGACACAAACTGTTTCAAACATGGGTTAAACGTACCACATGCAACGGCCACAGGCACAGGGGTCGGTACTATCCGGCGTTTCCTGATCTCCGTCGGAGCCATTGTAATGACCGTGGGCTTGGTTGGGGTGTTAGTCGGTGTCTTTTCACTGGTGGAAATTGTCGATAGAAATGACTGAGAAAGACTGAGTGAAGGTGAAGATGCTGGAGAGGATACAGCAGTCTCATCACAGTCTGCTAAAACGGACACTCGGATAACTTGGTCGCTAGATGTTGGAGCTTTTGGCAGCAGAGTACGAGGCCGGATGACATAATTTGGCTTTGTTACCCGACGTGTCCGTCGTGACAGGCCGGTAAGACCCTACATACAATTGGCTTCACAATGAGGCATTAAAAAACTAGAAATTTGGGGCAAAGCAAAAAAGGCAACGTGAGTCCGCCCGGCGCCCTAATTCCGATTGGGGGAGAAATTTTGAGGGGTGAAATTCCCCCGGTAGCAAAGTCACGTGGCCCGCACACAAATGCATTAGCATACGCAAAACGCACACTATTAACTTAGGGTGGGTAAACATTAGCTGCATAATCTCTGGTGTTAGTGGACCAAAGTTCACCAAATTTTTTTTATTCAACGCAGTATTAATTGTGCTTGATAACGCTTTTTACCGCTTGTCGATAGCTCTATTCGTTCTAGAGATATTTGCAGTCAA
>Ga0209367_1000693_pt1 | contig 36389 bp, 20 predicted proteins | sample WorMetLIZISLAND2_FD_187412 | JGI IMG/M metagenome (GOLD analysis project Ga0209367, IMG submission 187412) | Marine gutless worms symbiont microbial communities from Max Planck institute for Marine Microbiology, Germany - Olavius geniculatus... ... | reverse complement strand
TCGTTAAGGGCGTAAATCGCCCGGTACAATAAAAAGGTTAAAGGTCGCATATAGCTCCTAATGAGCGAACCCATCTCAGAGCTACGGAGCGTCACTTGTAGGAGGAAAGTTTTGATCTAAGCTTACACCTTTAGCAAAACTGCCATCCCTATTTTTCACTGGGCGCAAGCTGCGTCCACCAGTTATATGGATAGAAGCCATCGAAGCCAGATACGCCATCGCCGGCCAAATAGTCGGCCAGATTTACAGCCAATCGGTCGCTGTGTCTATTTTATTTCGCGTTTTCGGTTCTTTTAGAAGTGATTATTCGGCGGCGCGCGTTGCGTGATCACTGGCGACGTCTCCGAGTATTAGGACGCATAATTGAAGACATATGGACATAGCACATAGCCGGACTGTACATGAGAACGGCGGTTCGTATGGCTGCTGGTCGTTTCGGCTGCTTTGCCGGTCGAAGACACGTGCTGCTGGAGTATGGAGCATCGGTTCGCGTATGTCGGAATGGACTGTTTGATGTTTAGTCGATCGTGCAGACGACATCGAGACGGCTACCTGCTGTGACTGGATTTTTTACCTAACCGTCGGTATAGTGCAATAATTTAAAAACTAACTAGAAACTAACGGAAAAAACGTCACCTATCGTCCATAATTATTTGCTTGGCAGATTTTTGGCCGACCGTTACTAAGGTCGAGTCTCTGGCTTTGGTACATCTGTTGTCTGTCGTCATCGTCGTCTGTAACAATTTAGAAGAAATGATATTCACGGAGTTATACTTCCATGAATGATATTAACCAGGGATTCCTCACTTTACTTAGCCTTAGCCTGAACGTGAAGATGCCTTTACAGTTTGTTACAATTTACTTTACTTATTTTTTTCTCCATCTTGTACGCCATCTTGTTTATGTTGTTGTGATTTTTTTTGTCATTGTAATGAATGAATTTTCTGTTATTAAATTTCGGTTAACTGTACTCTGTTTAAACTGTGTTAAGTAGTACAGGAAGTTATTTACGTTAAAACGATTTGAAAATTAATTTATTAGAGACTTGAATGTAGTATTGTTACTGCAATTATTGTTAATTGCCGAGTCAACAACAAAGCATCAAAATTGGAGCTACATACTCATATTTTTGCGCTGTTAAACCGCAATCAGAACATGTCATGTAGAAGAATATTTTATTTTATTTATACGCAATGACTAATATATTGACACATTACAGTGAATGCCCAGGCTTGCGTAGACCTTCATTATTGTTGAGCAAGCGGTACTTCCTGTCTGGCGTTGGCTTCCCGAGACTCGGTCTTTCTGCTATCCTTGACGCTTTAGATAAATTTTATGGGTGTTCTGAATTTATGAATAAGCTAAGAAGATGTAGATGTGTCAGATAATCAGACTTGCTAGTTACTCATCATGTAATTAAATGGACAGACCTGCATTGTGATAATTGGTATCCAAGAAAAGCTGGACAGTTGCACACATTATGCTAAGAAGCCTATGAGTCCACATTTAGTCCATTTACCAGTGTTTTTCTTTGCAAGTTGATTCTACCAGACTCCATCTCTTCGGCTTCTGTACCATTTTTAGAAGCCAGCTGTCTGCTATATTATGCTCGTTGATGTGCACAGTCCATTGCCGCAATATCCAGCAAGGGATTGGCAGTTATCTTCTAGATCCAGATCCAGATCCTTGAACGAGTTAACATCTGGCACCACAACAGCTTTTAAGCTTCTTGATCAATGCCATTTCTGGTCTTATCCTGAGTCCTAACTCTGTCAGTTTAAATTAGTTTTGCTTGTGTTCTGGCTGTAAAGAGAAGCTATTGTAGATTCTGATGTGATACTCGAGTTTATGTTGATCGCTGGTACACCAGATTCTCAAGAATGTCAGCAAGACGTTTTAATGAGATAAGCTAAAATTAAGTAAAGTATAAATCTCATGTAGGGTACAACACTCCGTACAATGTGCAGTCATAACGCTGTGTAAGTTTTGCAGGTGTTCCTGAATAATGCAGAAGTGAATTTATAATCTATTTAGGCATGATCACTCGAGATTATAGGGGCCAATTTTTTTGGGTATTTCATATCTGAAGGAAATCGAGTATGATAACATAATTGTCTGAGGTAGACACAGTTGGGTTTAGCTTACTAGTAGGTACATCTCGTTTATGTATATGATAAATAAACAAAAAAGTCTATTATCAACATTTGCCATACAAAGTTGTAAAAATAAAAATGTAGATTCATCTTCCAACCAAGTTGTCACATTAATACAGTAATGCGTAACATTTGCTCATAAACTGATGTCACATAGTCATCTTAGTCTAGACCATTAGAACAAAACAGAACATCAGTTAATGTGGAAAAGCAAGTTATAAATTGCATCATATCTAGAAAATGTTTTACAGTATGAATGTTGTCTTATACAATAAAAATGTCATGCTAGAAATAGATCATTAACAGATGCATCCATGTGATTTGTAATTTCTCACCACATTTTCTGTAGGTGTTAAATGTTTGCTAGGTTTTTAAAATGACAATATTTTTATGTAATTTGAATTTTAACTGCAGTTAAAAGATTGAAATACATGTAGGAAGTAAAAAAGCTGGGATTGTTGACTTGATTGAGTTCAATACATCGATGTCAGTTTTTGATGTGAAATTGTCAATTAACATTTACACCGCAAAATATTTTATCAATTGAGATAATTTAACCGTGAAGTAAATCAAATATCTGACCATAAAATTAAGTTTTTGTGGCACATTTTTTGTTTCAGTTATTAACTGTACTATTTATTACTTGTGTTTATTTCATTATCTTGTGTTTTTTTGTGTTTGTGTTTGTTTTGATTTCTTTCGGTTCATTGTCATTTTATTATGCCTTTTTGCTTGCATTTTTCTGTATGATTTTTAATCTTTTTTTGAAAAAAATTTAGTTTTTTTACTTTTAGTCAGATATTTAGTTTTTTTACTTTTATTTCTGCATCTAAGAAGATGGTCGTCACTGACTGCAGTTTGTTGTTTATAGGTAAGAATATAAAGTGTTCATGTCATATTTGCTCCATTCTGTTTTGTTCAGCTTTATGTTGAATTAATTAAAATGAACTATTTGTTGTGAACTGTTGTATAATCGATTGATGCTGTTGCTGTTAGCTTCTTTTCTCGTTATGCTGTTTTGTGCAGTGTTTGTGTTGGCATCAGAGCCTTTTGTTATACAGAATTTTTATAGCCTGTCGTGTTGCAAAGACAATTTTTTAATGAAACTACTTGTCTGATGTGCACTGCTGCTGGTTGGTTGCTAGATCAGTAAGATAGAAGATGTCACAGAAAAGCAACGACTGCTACTTTTTCTACTACTCCAAGTGTGCCAAGGTTTGCTAGTTTTTGTCTTGTGATCCAGCTAATGTGCTAGGCTTATTTGATGAATACAGGGACTAATGCACAAGTGCAGCCTTCATTGGACATAGTGCTGGTACTTTGACTCTGCACGTCTTCTAGTAATTTTAGGAAATATCTGATGTCTAGCTATTGCTGGTTATGATACTGTAAAGTTGATGTGTTTACACTGTGTTGCATGTCAAGTGATGAGAAGAAGAGCATATCTTCTTATCTGTCTTAAAAGTATGGAGCATAGTTAAACATTTAGTTGTATAGCTGTTTTCATTGTCGAGCCATGGCACATATACACAAAGGCATTCCCTGTTTGATGCTGCTTTTTTCTTTGTTAGTGCAACACTGCAACAGTGCACGCATTTTTTTGTAGAGCTGTCAAATTAACACGTTAATGCATTAGTAAAGTAATGCGTATTAAAAAAATTAATGCACATGTGTAAATGTATTTAATTTACTAAAGACTGAAGCAAAAGTTACAATATTCCTTTAAACTGCGGTTATTTGACAATCGAATGAATTTAAGTAACTAAACTGTAGTTGCCGCTCCATTGCTACTGTAAATAAATATTATTTAGATGACAGGTTAATAGATTTTTATGCTAGCGATGACATCAGTTATTGTTGAAAAATGTGTTTCTGTTTGATTTCTAACTTTATATATTCTACACCCGGGCCCCCAAACGTCACGGGGCACTTGGTAACTCCCCCTTCTATCCCTTATGATGGGCCTGGGTGCGTTAATTAATGCGAGAAAAAAATTAACGCAGTGCATTAATGCGTTAAAAAATTAACACTTTATTCTTGTGATAAATTGTTTTGCAGTACATTTGAATGCAACAAGTCGCAAAAGTCAAGAAACTTCGCTAATGCACAGGGCGCACTCACTATGCTATTTTCTGATCAACGACTACTTGCCATAACTACATGTTCTAGAAAATCTTCACGTATTTGCAAATTGTTTTTGACAGTTTATCGTAGTTGTCATGTGATCAGGTCAGGAGATATTTGTTACGTGTGTAGGGTGATGCGTGTCAGTTCCGACATGAGCCAGCTGCACTCGGCACTGAGGCAGTGTGTGCACTCTGGCAGGAGGGACGTTGTTTTCGTACTACTTGCTCCTTGCGACACATGGACATTAAGGTAATCACTGCAGACGTGTCATGTTTTTGCTACATGTCTTTCAGAAAACACAGTAGCGCTATTTTCTGCATCACAATGGAAGTACTGGTGGCTACCATTCTGAGCTGTAATCTGTTGCAGCAGCACTTAACAGGAATAAACAAGAAAAGTCCAGCTATTGCAAAGGGGAACGTGCAACAGCGGTGCATGTTTGAAAGCCCAGTAAAACAAAATCTTAAGTTTACCCAACCTAGTAATTATGTTTCTTTTACAGTCGCCAGAGGGCACCAGACGATCGACGGCTGACTTGTTTTACTTGTACTTGTCAGAGGGCATGACCTGTCTTGCTCAGCCAGCTGGAAGTCAGCTGGAAATATCAGCTGGAAATCGCAAATTTTTGCTACCCCTCTGTCATTTAGCACCCTCGCTCTGGGTGACCTCTTCTGAATTTATGGAAAAGCTTTACTGATCTTGAAACTAGTCTTCCACACAGTTGATGGCGAAGATTTGGTGATCCTAGCTCGCGCCGGTTTTGACTGATCCACCCGTGTGACAGACAGACGGATGGACAGACAGAATTGCAATGGCTAAGACACGCTACAGCAGTAGCTGCTGTTTCGCGTAAAAATTGTAAGAAAATGGCTAGGCATGCAGGAAAGACTTATCTCGGTCAGTACTTTTATGGTATGTGGTACATGGGTATACAATATCAAAGCTACCAGTACTTTATTTGCAGTACAGTTTCAGTTGTTTATCAGCAGAGTGTTACAGTTTCCATGAATGACATAACAGTGCTCACTATTAAATGTCTGAAGCTACTTTTAGATTACATACATTGCGTTTGTCTTAATACGTACCTTCAAGCTGTATATATTGACTTCCGCTGCCACGACAGTTGTTTGATTTTGCAGACTTGTCTAACTTGAGTTGAAAAATAAGCCGGTTAAACAACATCCGAGTATGTGTTTGGAGTCTGTCCATTCACAAGCTACGTGGCTGTGCCGGTGATATTTCTACATACATTTAAAACAAGTTACAGTATGACAGTAGCTTGTGTGGTTGTGTAAACAGAAGAACCGATCTCATATACCATGCTACTGGGAAACTCAACCGGGCGGATGCCGCAAGCCACACTGTGTCTTTATGCACAAGTTACGGAAGGCAGATGCGGATGTGACTGCCGGTGAGTTGGTGATTAGTATTACTTATTTACTAGCACAGCAGTTAGTAGTGTTAGTGTTAGAAGTTATAACCACTTTGTATATACCATGTCCCAAAATTAGCGACACCCTTAAGGAGGGATCACACTGGTGGTTCGGACAGCCATCCGAATGGCCGCCGTCACACCTATTGTAATGTCTGCACCTGACTGTGTATATTTAATGTAATGTCATTATGATGTCAGAGTTTGTTTACATTAGGGTTACGTTTAATACGTTGTTATTGACAGGATGATCAAGCTGTGGCGTATGTGCCTAACACTAAAAGCTTGCGTCGAGGCCAAAGGTGTCCAGTTTTAGCACAAACTTTAAAAACTAGTTCAGAATGATTGTCTCCACAAGTGTTCTACATTTGTAAAAAAAATTGCCAGGTATTGACGATTTTACACCAGCTTATTTGTTGGGGTGTCGCTTAGGACAGGTGTAGATGACTTCTAACATGTTTAATTACTATGAATCATAGCATCTCCAGAAGCCAGTTCTCCAGAATCACTGGATTCTGCAAATTTGGTCTCAACAGTTACTGTATTGCTGCAGAATATTCATTTTATTTGTGGCAGACAGGGCTCTTGTGGTTCCTTGAACGTCCTTGAATTTTTTTCTAGATTTTCAAAGCCTGGAAAGTCCTTGGAGTCAGACATGATCCTTGAAAGTCCTTGAATCTGTGTCTGAAGGTCTTTGAAAGTGCTTGAATTTGATTTTCTAAAATGCTGTGATCGAAGTGATTTTCAGAATCAGTTTTGCCTGAATCTGAGTGGTGAATAGACTTCGTAGTAATTGGATTCGGTGACAACTATTAATGCATTTGGTAAACTTTTCGGATAATTCCAGTTCTTGATTAATGCTTGAAGGTGTTAAATTGTCGAATGTAAACTGAATATATGCTTATAAAAGTGCCGGGTTGATTTAATTCATTTTTTCTTATATATCCTTTGTATGGTCCTTGAAAGTCCTTGAAAAGTCCTTGAATTTGATTTTGACAAATGGGCACGAACCATGTGCAGATAAGAAATGTCATTTGACAAAGAGACTTACCAGCCACATTGAACAGTGAAAGTGTGACTTTGCGTGTCATAAAAACTGTTCTTATGACTGAACTGTGTGCATTTTGCTTTAATCGCTAATGAAGCATTTTTTATAGATTGTGATTTGAGATAAAACTGTGTGGAGGTTGTCCGTTGTATCATAGCAGTAATGCAGTAGACCTGTTGCAGGTGAGCATCATTTGTCATCTCCACTGGTTGCTCAGCGGATGTTGGGTGATGCCACGGCAGTCGACGTCACGGAGAACCCCAGTCCTAAAGTAGAACAACTTGTTATCACGCCGTTCGATGAAGGTATCTCAACTTTTGATGTTTATTTAGCCAACCATTTTTTCAGAGTTAAAATGCAATTGAACTTTCCAGATTTGTTGAAGCGAAATTTTTCAGAGGATTGTTGCCAAACAACTATCGTTGTTATCGTCATTAACACACGAACACGGTCTTTTGTTATATATCTAAAGCTTTCATAAGTGAAGTTAGTGAACACAGTTGGCTGTACCTGTGCTGTACTATCTATGCACTCGTACTGTGTAGTTAATAGTTATAATTGATTTCAGTTCTTGAAGCATAACCTAAAAGCAAAAGTCACTGAAGTAGGCCTGTATGTTCACATAAATAGATATTTATTGCATTGTGAAATCAGATGAGATGTTACTTTGTGGTAAGCTATTTTAGAAGATTTTGCTCTGTGTAATTAGGCACAAATTATGCATACAGTAAACTGCATTTGTAATGTGTTGAGCATATACTGGTATGTTAGCGTAATATATGATGGATGTGTAATTATTGTATAATCAACATTATTTAGATTAGCATTATTTAGTTGCTACTGTTGCATATATACACCGTGGGCCATAAAAATGTGGCACTTTTCTTTTGTCAATATCTTTGCCGATTATTGACCAATTTCCAAAATTCTTTCACTGTCAAACTCTGCAGACAATTTGCAATAATGTGATTATTATATATCTCACCACACAATAAATGCATTTCTACACTACCTTGTGAAATATAAATGTAAGCAAAAACTAACGCTAATTGCAAAAAATTAGGTTAATGAAAAAAAACACTTCAGACCAACATTACAGTGAATGGTCTGTATGACACTAGACTGTGTGGGTCTAACACAATCTAGTGTATATGGATTATTCATCGCAATGTTGGTCTGAAATTTGTTATTATCATTATGTATGCATATTTCATTGATATTTTACAAGGTAGCATAGAGATGCATTTATGATATGGTGGGATATGTAATAATCACGTTATTGCAAATTGTCTGCAGAGTGTGCCAGTAAAAGAATTTTGAAAATTGATCAGTAATTGGTGAAGATATCAACAAAAGTAAAGTGCCACGTTTTTTGGCCCATCCTGTGTAAGTATATCATTGAGTTGACGTTTGTAGAGTCGGACCAGGAGAGTTCCAATGGCACTCCAGTGAAGCAGCCAGCAGCTGCCCCTAAAACAAAGGTTGTCAGCTTGAAGAAGAAAGAAAGTATGTATATAACTTGTTACATCTAGCTGTCGGTAGAAATAGAAAGTTGGTGATGTACCAGCTCAGCCATTGGTTCAGTGTAACAGAAGTGTTTTGATCCATTATTTTTACGCGTGAAAGCAGCTATGCTTTCAGCGCATCTTAGCCATCGCAATTCCGTCTGTTCATCTGTCTGTCACACGGGTGGATCAGGCAAAAACGGTCCAAGCTAGGATCTTCATATCTTCACCATCGGCTACCTGGAAGACTCTAGTTTTAGGAACCGTAAAGCTTTTTCATAAATTTGAAGGGGGTCACCCCAAACGAGGGCACTAAATGAGAGGGGGTAGGCAAAATTTGCAATTTTTGGCCATTAACTCGCTGTATCTCAGTAACGGTGCGAGATAAGGCCTAGGTTACTATGAATCACTAATAGGAAATCGTATACTGGCTTTTGATTGGCGTCGAATTCAATGATCTTGGATGACCTTGAACGCCAAAATAGGGGGTTTTATGGATTTTTTTGGTGCTTTCGGCCTGGACAAGTCTATGTCATTCACAAGGCGGCGCCATGGTACTGGCGTTGGTGGTGTGGTGTAGTTGTTAACGCATTTCGGCTGAAACAAAGTTACTCTACGCCGGGCCCGGTTAGTACTGCAATGGGTGACTGCCTGCGGGTAGGAACTGCTATAGGCTTTCGCGCGTCCCGTGAGCATTAGCTCAAATGTCTTGTTACCATGAATTGTGCTGTTTCAGTCGTTCTCTGAATTGTTACAGTCGGTCGGTTGCGAACTTTTGGTAAAATAATCTGAATGTTAAAGGTGCCTAGGAACACTGCATGATTCGTCATATCTTATCTATAGAGTATAGAGTGTATATTTTTCAAGCTCTACATGCGTGCAGCAGTGGTAGACAGCTTAATGCTAAGTATTGACATTAATGATACCAGCGAGTTACGCAGCTGGTGATGATGTGATAATGTTGTTGATTGATATGCAGATGACGGTGACAGTTCTGTCACATCAAGTACACCAGACTCAGAGCTAGCAACATTACAAGGTATTATTCTCTGCTCACTTTTATTATTATTAACACAGCTGGCTGACAGTGAAGAGGTGATTGCTAAAGAACAAGATATCTTCAGTTGATGGTGTCCATGCTCGCTGTAATACTTTTACATCTTTTCTACTCAGCTCGCATTTAAACACATTAAGAAATGGCTGTTCACAACGTGATCACAGCTCGGATTAAACGTTAAGCTTATTTGAAGTTTGTGTAAGTCTGTTTTTCTTACTTGTTGAGTTGTACTTGCTTTTCATGGGCACTGGGCCGTGATTTAACTTTTCTTGGTTGACAGATGCTGCTGTGAGTATAAAGACATTGGAACAGATCCAGCGAGAGAAAGCTGTCAGATCATTTCTGACCACTAACAGTATGTTGATTGTTCTGTGCACAAGTTTTTTGGTAATTACTGTGCTTTTTTAAACGTGTCTGTTGGATCATATTATTGTAATATTTGTTAGTGTCTTACTTCCTGCACATTTCTCAAAGTTTTGATTGGCACTGCCTATAGTGTTAAGTACAGGACTCTAGACTCACTTCTGGAAACACTTTACTCTTTAGGAAGTGGCAGCTGATTAGCATCTGTAATGTCCATTTTGTCACCTGGCCTTCACCTTGTAACCAATAATCTGCTACTGATTTTTTTGCCCAGTAAGGGTAGGAAGCTGAGTTGACCTGCGAATTACTTGCGGTGAGGTTTAGATCGTGAACTGAGAGTTAGCAGTTTGATGCCACTGAGTAGTAGTAGATGGAAATATGTTAGTGATGTGTGTTCTGTTACTAGTGATATTCCAGTAACTGAAACTGATACTGAAATGATTGATTTCAGTATAACTCGTACTGAAATTGATACTGAAAAGATTTTCAATACTGATACTGAAACTGAACTGAAACGATTGCTAAAAACTTTACTGAAACTGAAGCTGAAATGATTTTCATTTCTTAACTTCTGTAAAATTTCGCACCAATATCAAAATTTCACGGAAAAGGGCAAATTTCGCGGCTCGGCTCGAAATTCCATGGTTCGCGGAAAACTGTGGGTCCTAATGATGTTACTGAATGTGTTTATTGTGTAGTATTGGTCCAGCGTAAAACATCTGGTCATTGTTTGAATGTGATTGTAGCACCACCAGCCCCCGCAGAGCCACCAGCACCTGCTCAGGATCGCCGCATTGTCCTCTCTTCACGTTGGTTTCATTTTTCTTTTAAATTTATTTGCCATTTGCTGGCATCTATTAACACATAATAGCAATATATAGCATTAGCAATAGTCACGACAATGTTTATAGTGCTGTCATCATAGTAGGAACTGCCACTGCAAGAGTTCAGTCGGTTCATTTGGCAAGGTTAGCATGAATGCCAAACGACTTTTGGACCAGGCCAATAAGCTTGAGACCCCGGTCCGCCTAAACTGGCAGCTACCATACTACACTTGCCATCACCATCTATTGCTAATCAGCTTGAAAGCATATACTCTTTGTACCATTTTACCAGTAATGGTTATAATGAGTATTTTTTAGTGTTTTTGGTTCTGTTGGTTAGGCAGTGGAAGGGGCATTTGGCCTTGGAAAATTTTTGCACTAAGTACACGGAGATGTGGCTTGATACGGAGCAAGTTCTCAAAAGTTGACAAGTTAAAAACAGAAACTGACATTAGTAGTGATGATAATAGTAGCTGCAATATGACCGAGTTTTAGGCAATGTATTTTACAGATAACGGTAGAAAATGGCAGTTAATAGTTACACAAGAACCATGGGATTTCATAGATTTTTGTAAACTTAATTTGCTGTGTGGTTTAGTATCAGCTGTGCAGTCGGGCTGTGTGTATAACAGGTGCTGCTGAGCAGCAGGTGGTTGACAAAGAATGTGGCGCCACTGTCAGTGTAAAAGCACCACTGCGGCCAAGGAAGACACACGTCAGTGTCAAGTGCAGACTTGGCCAGCGGAAACAGTCCACAGAGTCTGGTATGTTACGTTTGAAAATTAACTAGCAATGTATTGATGACTGCATATTAGTCTTGTATAGTAGCTTGCATTACTGGCATTTTGTGTGTCAAGTATTGTCTCTGTGTCATGATTTTAATCATATTTGTTAGATTGCATCCAATATCAAAGCTATGTCTATATATTTGAAACTCTCATGATGGCAGCTGCTGTCATAGGCATTTGAGTAGTATATCTAAAGTTGTCACATAATGTCATATCTTAGTTGCAGTCGTGCGGAAACAATTCTATGTAATTGATGTTTGTTGATGTAGCAGTTGCCGACAAGCGGGCACTCGAGTCAATGTCGTCTAGACTAGCATCACATAGGCAGTCGCCCGGTGTGGTGGTTAAATCTCTCGCAGAGATCAAAGCCGAGAAAGTCTGCAGAATGCAGCAGCAGCAGCAACGTTCTGTGACTGCCGAAGACACGCGGATGAAAACGTCCGAGCCTGCGCTGCGCAACAAGCCCGACTTCAAGATCAAGCTCTGTACTCAACGAGGTGCACAAGAAGGTACGGCTTTTCTCCAAGACCTGACATATCTTATTAGTTGGTGCTGACTTTATGCTTTGGTCACTGATCAAATTTACTGACCGTATTCTTTCAGATCTTTGTTTGGTTCTGTTTGTCTGGCAGCCTGAAATTACAGTGTTAACAAGCAAAGCCCAGCTAACGCAATATTGAACGCGCAACAGCGGTGCACGTTTGAAAGCCCAGTAAAACAAGTCAATCGCCAGAGGGCGCTAGACAATTGGCGGCTAAATTATCTATAGTGTTTTACTCGTACTCACCTGTCTCGCTCAGACAATGCCATATCGGCTGAAAGTCGCAAATTTTCCTTACCCCCCTCTCATTTAGCGCCTTGTTTGGGGTGACCCTTTTCGAATTTATGGAAAAGCTTTACGGTTCCTGAAACTAGAGTCTTCCAGCCAGCTGACGGTGAAGATTTGGTGATCCTAGTTTGCACCGTTTTTGACTGATCCACCCATGTGATGGACGGAGAGACAGACAGAATTGCATTGGCTAAGATGTTGCATGTAAAAATTCAATGAAAGTAACTTGGGGTAACTTGCGATGACCGTGAAATTTTGCTGGTTGAACAGAGGTGCAGTTGCTGTATTGAATGTAGTTCAATTGCCTCTGATTCAGTATGTTGGCATTTTGTGCATTTCATTGCTTTTATTACTGTGATGTTTTGTGTCATTTTCAGACTACATTGCATTATCTGTGTTTGTTGGCTGGCTAAGTTGGTGCTGATAACAGAATTATAAGATGTAACGTGCATTTTTGTACGCTCTTTAATATGAGGGTCGTTCGATAACTAAGTTTACAAAATGGCGGCATTCCATTAATTTTTAAAATAGGAAAAATCCGAAATATATGTTTTGTTGGGAATTTAAATTCGAACATATGTGAAATGTTTTTTTCATGCTGACTTCATTATTGTAACGTTATCTGTTAGTAGAACACAGTCTATTTGTGTATTATTTTTCCCATCAGTAATCTAGCCTAACACACAAGTGAGAACCAGCATAAGAGCAAAACAGCATATACACTTAATAAGTTAATGTTACCTCTTTAAACGATAAACAATAGTGTTTCATTCTTAAACATTTCGTCCAATTTTGTTCAAAAGTTTGTTCTGTCTGTTAAGTTTCTGAATGCCCGATACAAAGAATGCTTCTGGCTGCTATCGGAGCGACTGACGAACGACTAATTGCACTTTGGCATCTGATGCAAATTTCTGTTTAACTTATTTTTACACCAGATTTGTACTGTTGCATTCGAAAACAATTGTCGCCATACACTGGATGCATCGCAGAGTAAATCTGATCTGCATTACGTCCTTTTGCTAAAAAAACAATAACGGCACGCTGTTTGTTGTGGGACATTTTCAGTGCGAATGTTGTCATATTTAATGTCTATAGATGACATCATAGTGATGTCAGCTTTATAAAACTTAGAACTTGTATTCAGAATTAAATTCCCTACAAAACGTATGTTTCGGATTTTTCCTATTTTAAGAATTAGTGAAATGGCACCATTTTGTAAACTTATTTATCGAATGACTCTTGTACGTGGGTTTCTAATTTAAAAAATTGTTTGTGGAGTTTTGTTTTTTAGTTTTTCAGCTTTTGTGTGTGCAGTTGGGACTGTGGAGCAGGTACAGTCGGACAGTACTGAGTCAACGCCAGAGCCAACCAAAGTTTGTTGAAAGTTTTTTTTTATTTGTGCGTTATTCTGTAAAATTAGAAATGAATAATGTAGGAGAAAGTTAGTCTAGTGACACTTACAGCTAATATTAAATGCAAGAAATTGTTACTGATTAATGATGAACATTCCTTTATGTTATGTGATCTTAGGGTTTTATTGAAGATTATTCATTTAGGTTGATTTCTACTTTTTACTGCTTGTGCATGTCAGTTGGTCATAATTTGTAATCTTGCTTGTAGAAATAAACTAACAAGTTGTAAGGAAAAAACTTGCCATCTTTATTCTTGGACAATAAGTGTGCACATGTGAAGCACAGAGCCTTGCCTAATATGAAAAATACTTTACAACTGATTTTCTTTATCTGGCAGTTAATATTAATAGTGTTTGTTTCAGTAGCACTTTGTGTCTTTTGAACGGAGCACTTAGGATAACATGCACTGAAGGTATGCTCATGCAGTGTTATGTTTGTGTGTGCTTTTTGTTTAGAAATCTTCTGATTCACTGGGCGTGAAGTCATTCGATGAAATCATGAGGGAAAAGCAACAAAAACGTGCTGCTCAGATAAACTCGGGTAATAAAGACGTTGAGGATTCGGCTGCAGCCGAAAGCAAACAAACATCTGCTGCTGCGGCGAAACATCCGAGAAAAGTACAGAAGACTAAACCGGCACCGGCAAGAAAGTACAAGTTCACGCCGATTGTCTTTGATCTCAACAGTAAAGTCAGCGAAAAGGCAAATGTCGGCGATGCTGTGGAACAGGTTCGGCGGAAAAGTTTAGAGACTGTTGGAAGTTCTGCTTCCGGTAGTGTCACTGTCCCAGTTAGGAAACGGTTGTCCATATCAATAGCCACTCAAGCAGCTTCCGACAGCTCCGTTGCCGTGACGGATGTTTCCACGGAGCAGTCTGCAGCTTTAAAGTCATCAGTTCTTACAGCCGAGACAGAAACAGCGCCCGCTGAACGTACAGAAAGTTCGTTGCTGTTCGATGAATCTGAAACCAGGATAACTCCAGTTATAAAACGGCAGTCATCTTCGTCTGCCCATACGCCATCTGATGTCAGTAAAAAACGAAGAACTTCTGTTGACAGCAGGTAGCATTTCTTCTTTTGTTCTCATGATTGCTTTCTGATTGATAATGATAATAAACTTTAATATCGGTTAAACATTTATTTACTGCCGTAATTCTGACAAGATGAGTGCTAAATAGGCAGAATATCTGGAATGTTTTGCAAGTTACCACTGTCATCTCTGCGCTGTCAAATTAACACAGACTTCTTTCAGCAGATGTATCAACCTTCAAGCTAGCGATGATTACCTTCAAGTGCCTTCATGGTCTGGCGCTGTCATACTTGGCAGATGTGTGCACCCCGGTCTCGTCTGTCATCGGCAGGTGGCAGCTGCTGTCGGCAAACAGCGGGGCGCTTGTCGTGCTGCGCACAAGGACCACGATCGGTCAGAGGGATTTTGCCGCGGCTGGCCCGGCCACTTGGAACAGTCTCCCCGTCGACCTGCAGACTTCATCACTGTCCAGAAATACATTTGCGAAAAAACTTAAAACTCATTTATTTGGCTGTGAGCGCTCTTGAGGTCTTCTCTAATTGGGCGCTATACAAATTGACATATTCATTCATTCATTCATTCATTCGTTCAACTGAACTGTCAAATGTTGCACGTTATCTTTTTGCATTGTGACTAACTGCTAAATTGCACTTAATAAGTTACCTTGTTTACTTACTTTGTACTTTGTCCTATAGGTTTTTCAATAGCTTATGTCACATTTAATTTGTTATTTTAAATAATACAGTAGCAGTAGCAATATGTGTGACGATGGTGCGTTATTCAGAGGGTCAAAGGCAGTGTCACCAAGTGTCGGCGGCAGTGGCAGTACCTTCCCATCGGCAGATGACGACCTGTTGGATGAGCTGATTGGTGACATTGGAGACAATATATCGAACGTCGGCGCCGACGCTACTGCAACCAGTGATGACCAACTGCTGCTTGAGATGCAGGAGCTTCTCTCTTGATGATGATGCATTGACTGTGATAATCTATATCTTTTGCCTAAGTCCGCGGGCCAGTTTGCAAAATTCTTCAGCTCATGGAAAACTGTGGGCAGCTAATCATCAGTGGTGCACCAGGTCCAATCCATGGGCCACGTTTTGCCTGCACAGGGCTGTAATCTGTCCCATGAAACACGAGAAAAATTGCAGCAATCATGTACACCGATTCAGGCAGTGTTTTCGTATTTGTCTAGTGCATTGTGAACACATACGGTGGTTACTGTGAGACCGTAATCTGGTTTCACTTGTTGTCACAATCTGAACCACCCTGCATGACGTCGGTGTTTCCTATTCTGCCTAATGTTGAGCGTAGATAGTAACTTTGAGCTATTGCGTTCGTTTGTCATTTCCATTGGGTAAATGCTGCATAGCCTACGTATCCCATGAAGAATTTTGAAGCTTTGTTATTCTGTTGATAAACGTTTGGTTATTGCTCTGATCTGGCCCACAGTGGATTTAAGGCTGCGTTAATGACCCTCGGCTGAAAATCTTGGTGCACAATTGATCTGTATTCTTTGTTGTGTGATCATGTGTTCGTTGCTTACTTAGCCTCGTTATGTGTCAAGCATATTCTGACATTAGGAAGTGACTGGATTGTTTTGGAGACGGTTGGATAAGGATCTACTCAGTTCATTTGTAGGACATTTTGATATTAATGAGTTGGACATTCTGCAGCGATTAGTGTCAGTCAGTGGGAACTGCTTTTTGTCACGTCTCTTGCTGAATGTGCTGTGAGCTTTCGGCATCTGTTTTACACCATTTTGGCTTTAGTTCTGCCAGCGTCACTGATACCTGGTGTTGGATACATTTTTGGGCCCAAATTTTCGAAACTTATTAGGAAGATCTTTGGAAGACTTCTTTTCCAATGAAAGTATGTGGATTTTTTAAACTTGTTTGGAAAATGTCTTTGGAAGAATATGAGATCTTTCAAAGAAGATTTTGAGAAAGTGCGCAATTTTCGAAACTTTTTTTGGAAACTTCTTAGGAAGAATTTAGGCAAATATGTAGGAAAGCGCTAACCTTGTCCTACATGGAGAAAGCTGTGTAATAAAACAAAATTTGCAAAAAAAGTGTGCAGTGTTGACACTTAGCTTAGATGTCATATGTGACGTCATAGGTTATTTGGTAATGCTGTGGTAAAGTCAACAATGAGTAAGTAAAGGATATTGACGTTTGGTGAACTTAAAAAATGAAGTGGTGTGCAAATTGTGTTTCCTGTCGACGTGTTTCGTGTCGACGTTTTCCAAAGAAGTTTTTTAAAAAGTTTTGAAACTAAGGTGATTACATCACATGGTCGGTATAAGCGCATCTGATTGGTTGAACTAGTTTAGGAAGATAAGAAAAGAAGTTCTTTGGAAACGCAAAGAAAGCCATTGAAAATTCACCACAGAAAAGAAAACTGTTTTGAACTTCCTAAATCATCTGACATAGGGAGATCTTTGGAAAATGTCTTAGGAAAGTGTCGAAAATTTGGCCCCTGTACATCAGTCTGTTTTACTTACGTCTCTGCTAACTTAAAGCCAATTTCCATTAGGGTGTCTGGTTGCCAGATCCAGATTTCTTTGTTTACATTTTTCAAGTTGTGTGCACATGCATTTGTGCACTAGATAATGCCAATGTTTAACATTGATGTTAGGATATACGAACTACTTTAGAATTGGAAAAATGGACATCATACTCAAATTAAATTAGAATCCAAAGAATAAGTATTTTTTACTTGTAAAATATGATTAAAATTGGAAGTATAATAAGCCATGTCAAACTGAAAGAGTAATTAAATTATAGCGACACAATGCATATTTCTCCTTGGTCGTGTTTACCATAGAGTGCCAAATAATTGGTTTATTTTGCACAGAACTAATCACGTTTATCATCATTAAGTTCTAGATTTGTCGGCTCCGTTGTGTTTTCTAACATCGTTAGTTACGTTAAAGAAAACTAATGTAACAATTTTGAGCAGCGAAAATTTCGTTTGGGTCCATGACCAGGTTTGTTTCCATTTTCCACTACGCTATCCTGGACTGTGACTGTCACCCACCAACCGGGTCACAACATGAACAAACTTGTTGCGAACCCTGCAACCAAACGTCCTAATGGAAATTGGACATTACAAGATGTAGAAACCGAGACAGTTGAACTGTGCATGTGGACATCCAATCCAGAATAGTACCAGATTTTCTTTACACATGTACATGTAAAAATCGTGTCCAGTTGTACAGTATGTTTAGTACAGCATTGGATATTTTATTTTTTGATTTCCAATGTACATCAGTATGTGATGATGGCTACGTCAAATGAGGGTGACTGTGAAAATGTCGGAGAATTTAACAGCTTCCAGCAAATTGACAGAAAGTGAGGAAATTGTCTGGGGGAAAGTCTTTTCAGGAGAGCTTTTTATTGTTAACTTTGTTTGTAGCAAGAGCAGCATTTATTAGAATAGTATAAGCATGTTATTTTATGGTGAATTTTTTGGCATAGGCTGTGGTGCACAAGGTCTTGCATGCAGGCTACATCTGATTTGCAGCAGGCTGTTATGCAACCTGCAACGTCTGAGAGAAACACCACAATTTGCTATATGATTATTGTACAGCTACCAGATATCATTTTTGCCATCTTACTCGCTTTTTGGACTTCTTTGAAGTGGTGCTCGCTTCCAATTTTTGAGGGTAGCACGCATTTGTTAGTACCTGATTTCCTGCACATTTGTCAAAGCTGTGATTGGCACTTGCTGTAATGCTGAGTACAGGACTGTAGATTTGTGTTTGTATTGGAGCTAGATCATTTTTGCCCACGTTGCGTCATGGCTTTGATTCGTTGTTCAACCTATTTGCATGTGGCCATGTTGTCCTTTTTTACATTTGGTATCGTCACAGGATTTTCCCTCGAGGTAACTTGTCTCAGCCTCATGAGTTATAAATGGAAAGCAACAGTCAAAATCTTCCAGTTGTTCCAGTGATCGGTAATGTTATCCCTGAGGCTCTGATACTTCCAAATTAACTGACTCATCACTTTTGAAGATAGTTGTTCATTGGACAACTTGAAAACGGGAGATTCTACTCTCTTCCACTAGATTTTCACAATCCGTTAGGAGGGCCTTTGTCTTGGCTTGCGACCCATACTGTATGTGAAGTTGGTCATTTGTTGCAGCTACTGCAGTATGGGATGTCTAGCGAGTGACCCAATAGGAAGCCGATTGATTGGCTGCTTAGTTTTTTGTGCTCAAATTAATGAATGTCCCCAACTAAGACCTGTGACCTTTTTGGCCGAGTAATAACAAGAATAACGGAAACTTTGTCTGCACTTAAGCAGCCACTGTGCACTGTTTTGCATTCATCAAATGGATCAAGTGAACTCTCGTGATGGCAGTACCATCATGTTGGATGAGTGCACCGGTACTGTCATGTCAGAATGTATATTAGACAAAAATATCTCCATTGTAGTTTTTCATATTATCTAATCAAATTAATATTTGCAGATAAAACGTACAATACATATATATGCTCTACTGTTCAAGGTATAACACAACGTTAATACAACAGTCAGTGGTGCATTTAGGATTCGGCAAAGGAGAGGCCATGGCAAGCACGAGCTTACCAGGGGCGTTCAAAAAGTTTTGCAAGTCGATATGTTAGACTAAAAAACTTTTTAAAATTTATACACCAATAAAACTTATATTTCTTCCGAACACGTATGAGGTTAAAACGGATGTGACGTCATTATAATCGTCATAGAGCGTGTAAAAGGAACAATTTGGAGTGTTAGCGCGAACAGCATAAAATTAAGCTAGCTGCTGCACGCCATTTCTTCAGCCTACGGCCGGATTTTCCAATACAAGACCCTGGGACGTGATTTTATGAGAGTCCTGACAATTACATCCATGAATTCCTAATTTGTAATTATAAATATTTAGCAGCTGAAATATGTGCCGGCGATGGCTCGTCAAAAATCCGGTACTGCAATTCAGTCCCCAAGTTTTAATTATCCAGCTAGCTGTTCGTGACTGGCTTTGTACAATATCACACTACATACGGTAGAGAACTCACTTACAGCAAATGTTAGATTTGTCAAAACTTGAAAAATTTTCTTTGTGGTGTCTGCTATCCAAACAATGAATGACTCAAGTTTATGGTGGGCGCATGGCTGGAAGGACAGACACAAAATGCTTTATGACGTCATAGGTCACAATGATGTCAAATCCGCTATAAGCTTACATGAGTTCGTGAGAAATATGCGTTTTATCGGTGTACAGATGTTGAAAAGTTTTTCAGTGTAACATATCAACTTGCAAAACTTTTTGAACACCCCTCATATAAGGGAAGCCTACAGTGGGAACAGGGGGCAGTGTTCAAATTCGGAGCTGAAGCACTTAGCCTCTGGACGTTCAATGAAAGCAGCACATTGGCCACATTCACGCGTTTTGCTAACATCACTTGCAAAACATTTTTTCGGTCTTGCCAAAAGGGGGGCATCACATCATGCCCCCTTTAAATACGCCACCGATAACAATATATATTAAAACAAATTACTTGTAGTGGACACACCCGGTGCACAAAACATACATGCCAGCCGCTTACTGCCAACTAAAACCAAGATCACCGTCACATATGTGTACATTGTAACTAATCACAGAAACTACACGGATCTGTGTTAAGAAACGGACATGCTATATACTTTCATAACCACACTTGTATAGAAGTAGGTATTCAGCACAAATACATGCTCAACATAAGAGTACTAACAAGATTGCTCTTCCAAGCAACTGGAATTCTCAGCAGAGCTTTGGCTGAACAACTCACATGTAGAAGCAAGGTTTTAACACCAGACCAATTTTAGTTCTGGAGATATTGTTTTATAGGGAAAAAGCGATACCCACCCATGGCGCTCAATGTGACTGCACACCATCAGCCCTGCTGATAAGTTCCAAGCTATCCAAAACAGAATTTCTGCTCACATGCACCATACATTCTAACACAACGTGGTCGTGTGTGTTAAAGAATTACTGCAAATGTAATACAGCTGAACCTAGATCAAAAGTTAACAGAGTTCACGCTGAATTATGTTGGACCAAGTTGAACTCTGATCAGCTGATCCCATTTAGTTGAACGGCCGTGGTTATACCATGGACAACTATTGGTCAACCACGCTTGGCCTACGGGCCAACTACAGTGACGTTAGTCACACGCAATGCTTACGAAACAATCTAGCACTGATTGGCCGTAATTTGCTCGAATTTTAAGTTTCCCTGAAGTTATTACACAATCTTCGCATTAACAGTTGCATACCAAAGTTCCAAAATACGCATTTTGTGCTCCAGTAGTTATTTATTTATTAATCTACGTTCGTTTTCAAGATTTGTTTACCTTGTTACCAAGATTTGTCTATGGCATAACAACCGCGCATTGGCACTCTAGAATGCGGTTTATTTATCAACTAATTAATTTATCCAGCAAAAAGATCACAGAAAACAGATATAGCACAAATCTAGCATATCCAGATCACAAGTATAATTGAATTAGATGTCTTATAAATCGATATGAATGAGTTTTTGTTGCTTTGGTTAGGGTTCGTTCGTATGTTTTCTGTAGCAACGAAACATCGCCACCGAAAACTGATTTATTCATCTATTCGTTAACTTATCGAGCACAAACTGAACATAAAATGAACATAGTAGAAATCTAACATATTCAGATCATCAGAATAATTGCATTAGAGGTCTTATAATCGATACAAAGAAGTTTTTTTGGACAGGATAAGATCCGAATCAGACAATTTTTTGCAGCAATAGTATCCCAGCATTCATCACTTGAACCGAGATCAAAATTTGATCGGTGGTCAGACAGCGATTCAGAATTGAACGGAGATCAACGCTTGAAGCGTTGAACTGCTTTGGTGCAACGCAAGTTATGGCTGAACTAGGATGAACGCGCCCTAAGAGAATTTTGCCAAAAAATTGCAATGCAGCAATTGACACATTTCATGCTTCTACGGCTACATAACAGTACCCAACTAACCTGAGTAAAATGTCACTAAAGAATCATTAATTACTTTGCTACTGTTCGTTTATTGGCTTTACCACATTACAGTGGTGAAGCCACAATGTTGTACGTCATCATACTTAAGCTAGTAATAAAAATGAAATCCAATGATACAATATTAACAAGTAACAAATAATGAAAACAATATACAACAGTTCACAGAATAGCCGATGCTAGAAGACGATAATTACGACGATAGCTGCCTTTACAAACGTAACAATGCACAATAAAGCATTTTGCAAGATCACTCATTAACCGTGGGCCAATAAAAACACCGTTCTAACAATCTCCACAATACAATTCATGATTACCTCCTGTAACAGATACTCATACATGGTAAAATGATGTAAAACTGATTGGCAATAATGCCAAGGACAGTAAAAATTGGTTAATAGTAAAAATGACCAGTTGCTACTCAGCAAGTTCTACACGTATAGCACGTTCTGTCTCCAGACAGGTATATAAACTGTGTCCGGAAAAAAGTAACCTCCTATATATCGCACAATAGAAATGTCAAATCTGAATGAATCCGAATAAAATCTTGTGCATGCAATCCCCAATAAATTGCAGTAAATTCACAGGGTGACCACTTGTCTGGAAAACCTGGAAATGTTAGGGAATTTGAAACATGTCAGGGAAATGTGTCCTAAAACTGTTCATTACTAGTTGAATATTTGCGTTCAACTCCATTTTTTTCTGCTTGCTTTGCTCGCAAACTTGTACTCCCATACTTTTAAATTTGTGGTGCCAGTGAGCCGCTTTTGTTTGCCTTTATTGTTTAAACTGCATTAAATTTGGTCAGTCAATTCTCTGGAAAATAATTAAAATTGTTGCCAATAGACGTCATATCGCTACTGTTGTGAGGGGCAATACTCCGTCTATGTTCCCTTAAAATGTCTGGAAAAGTCAGGGAATTTGATCATGACTGGAGAGTGGCCACCCTGAATTCAACAATTAATAACCCTGCTAAACAATAATATTTGTGGCAATCGTTTTTGTATGATATCTATGAGATTACTTTTTTTTCCGGATGCAGTGTATTATAAGTATAAGTATCAGCAATCGCTCAGATATTCACAATTCACACGATCTGTCAATCAGTCGGCTGTAGCTAACATAATAAAGGTACACTCATGTATCACTAGACAAATGCCCGCATACTAGAGAAAGCCATGTCTATGAACAAAACTACACCATTTCACAAAGATAGCAGCAGTGCAAATGTAGTCATTGGTAAATAATGGTACCCTAACTATCCACTGACAATATATCAAATAGTGAATGGCTGCAGTTCAAGAATGATACATACACCATGGGCCATAAAAACCGTTACACTTTACTTTTGTCTATACCTTCGCCAATTATTGACCGATTTTAAAAATTCTTTGACTGGCAAACTCTGCTGACAATTTGCAATAATGGGATTATTATTTATCCAACCACACAGTAAATGCATCTCTACACTACCTTGTGAAATATAAATGTAAGCAAAAGCTAACGATAACAAAAATTTAGGTAAATGAAAAAAAACACTTCAGACCAACATTGCGATGAATGATCCATACGACACTAAACTGTGTTACACCCGCACAGTTTAGTGTCATGCAGACCATTCACTGTAACGTTGGTCTGAAGTGTTTTTTTTCAATTTTACCAAAATGTTTGTTTGCTATTACCATTATATATGCATATTTCATTGATATTTCACAAGGTAGTGTAGAGACATATTTACAGTGTGGTGGGATATGTAATAATCATGTTACTGCAAACTGTCCGCAGAGTGTGCCAGTGAAAGAATCTAGAAAATCGGTCAATAATTGGTGAAGATATAGACAACAGTAAAGTGCCACGTTTTTTATGGACCACCCTGTATAATCACATGCCCAATTTAAACAGTTTTGTGTTTCGTTATCAGCAACAGCACTGATCTGATTTCTTAATGATGTTCCCTGTCTCAATCCAAGCTAAATGAGATATCATGGTCATTGGTCAGTTTTGTAATCATTGTGGAAAATGCTGCACATCTGCAGAGTGACCGGAATGGACTTGGATTGAATAAAGCTGCTCCAGTGAGGCAGAAGAGCAAAAAAAAAAACAAAGATGTGTTTATCACATCAAACCTTTGCAGGATGCCATACGAGAAAAAATTTGGGTGCTTTTCTTACTAAATGATCCAATTTCTGAGAACCTAATTTAGCCCAACTTTCACAATGGACTCGCAGGTTTCCAGTTCATGCTAATATTACAAGCTGCATTTCTGAAAAAAAAACAAGAGCTTAAGCAACTTCCCATGCTGCACTCGTAAAAGTTCAAGGCACTTTGGTAAAAATAATAACATTCAAGACAGTACTTCTCCTAGAATAAATCGATACTACAGACTGGATGGCAACATGTTTTCCACTGTGCGGTCACATCGTGGAAAAATTTGCAACAGTCACAGTTAGACGTCAGCACCAGACTCGATCTATCACATCGTCTTTAATCATCACTTCACGAATGCCTTGTATAGTAGCGTCGACTTGGACGATGAATGTTCATGTTCAAGCAGAAACAGAACATCCTTTAGACAAACTCGCTTGACCCGGGGTCGCAATGCAGCCACTGGCTACACACAGCACACATAACACCAGTTCACTTCAATGTACAGGGTGTGCCAAAAATGACCCAACTTGTTTTGTCAGAACTTCGTCAAATCTTCACCGAATTTGATAATTTTTGACATATAGATAGCCAAGACGATATAAATATGTAAGGTACACTCATTGTCCACTTCACCTAGTTTATGTCAACGCACTACCATGTTAAACGTAGATGCTCCAAATTGTTGCATAATGCTCAGCTGTTGTCTCCGTAAAAGTTCTAACGACTTAGTTAAGCACACAATAAATTAAAATGTGATTTATTTAGCAGATTTATAAGTTTTTGTAATAACTTGCTTCCAAGTTATCAGAATTTATGCTCAAAGTGTACACAATGGCTTAGACGTGATGCAGACTTAGACCTCCAAAGATCACTGAGACCCCCAACGATTTACTGAAATGATGCTACTGATGTGATGCCTTGGCTGACAGCGGCATTAATGATCAACTGATTAAAATGCATAGCACTCATTCATGAATAAAATGTGTTTTAAGTGCATCAATCAGTTATTTTGCTGTCTGCTGTTTTCAGCATAAAATGCGTAAGACCACAAAATTATTGAATCCTACAGTGCCCTTTGTGCTGACAAAAATTAATTGAGGTGGACGATGAGTGTACCTTACATAATTTTATTGTCTTGGCTATCTGTGAGCCAAAAATTATCAAATTTGGTGAAAATTTGACGAAGTTCTAACATAAACAAGTTGGGTCTTTTTTTGGCACACCCTGTACAATAGCAGCCACAATGCCACATATATTCTAACAATCCAAACATATGTCTAACAAATAAATAGACGTAAGTGACGATGTACTATGAATAAACCAAATACTGAAATTGGCAGAAAACCCACTAGCAGTACTATTTAGAAGATGAATCAAGAATAAGGAATTACTTCCGAGGTTACCACATATGGGCCTAGTGCAACCCGCAACTACGTAACAGCCGATGAAACAACCAAAACAATTTACCAAAAAATTAAACCTGGCACAAGTACTAAGAATGCAACAGGGTCATTCCACTTGAAATCAGCCATAGCCATCCAGGTGACCATCTCCGAATTGCATGAAAATTTAATGGAATACTTGTTAACATGTCTGTAGGCACTGTACAAAATTGTGCTTCAATATTCCAAGTACTTTTTGAGTTATGGATGTTTGAATGAGGCCACCTTAGTCATTTTTGAGCTCCAAAATTTGCATCTGTTAACATTTAGCAAACTTTAACAGTCAATAACTTCACTACCACTGCAGCTAGATCATGAAATTTACAGGATTAACAGAACTTATAGTATAGATGTGTTGGATGAATAAAAACATGGAATATGTCATTAAAATATTTTGATATTGGGTGCCAAACTTGGCCTTTCAGAATACCGAGACTACAAAATAGCCATTTTCAGCATGGGATAAAACCCAGAAACAAGCACAAGTTATAGCTGTTTGAATAGATTCCTTCAGTAAAGTTGTGGTCATTTGGCCCATTTCAAATGGAATGACCCAATATTGATTTGGACTTAGCAGCGACTCACGAAAAGGAACTGGCAGGAATTACATAGAAACTACAGGCAGATGCAGTTCAAGGCAGAATTATGTCATCAATGGGGAAAGATTAAGACAGTTTCATGCAGCTGCAACACTTACCATGGATCGATTACTAACAGGACTTGCTGTGTGGTCATGTGAAGCACCCTATGTACCACAGATACAACACAAATCTTCAGTCTATCAACTAAGCACTCACGTCCATCAGTTTTTACGCGCGATAGCAGAATGCTTCGCGCACCTTAGCCATGGCCTGGGTGTCCATCCGTCCGTCTGTCTGTTACACTGCTGTATTGTGTCAAAACGGTGCAAGCTAGGATCACGAAAACTTCACTATGGGCTGCCTCAAGGTGTCTAGTTTTTCGTGACAAAATTTCGCGCCCCTGGCTGCGGGGGTTCCCCTCGAACGACGGCGTCAAATAGGGGAACCCCCTCTAAAAAGACGTTATTTTGCTGCTATTGGCTTTTATAGTGCAAAAACGGTTGCAGATAGGTACAGACTTGCTGCATATCATAACAAGCACTGGTGATGGGCTTTTTAGATTTGTCAACATCGATGACCTTGAATGACCTTGAACCCCCAAGAGAGGTTTCGCTGAATTGTTCACAATTTTTGGCTGCAGCGCACATCTCAACACTGAACTACGATGAAATGGATGGAGATAGAACAAGACAACTTGTGAACAGTAACTGCCAGGCTGTCGCACGTCTCATGAGCTCTGCTCAAATTACTTGTCATAACATTTTTGTAAGCTAGTGACTGGTATCCATGCTGTGGGGGAAATTCTCAAATTCTATGCAATGCTATAGCATATTCTATATATCACTTCTGACAATTCTGTACAAATTCTTGGCATTTTCATGCTGAATTAAAGACAGTAATTATCACCCAGCAAAAAAATATACTGACATGTGTACACTGTACAGGTTCAAAAAATTGTGTCTGTTTTGAGCGAGCATAACTAAAAGAACCACATACAACATACAGTTACACTTCAATGTAAAATTCAACAACCACCAAATCCAGCTGATCATTCGATGTAAGTGTCATGCTACAGCATGCTCGTGCAAGACAGTGATGGCAGAATTACCACACTGGATGGAGTATCCAGTCGACGCTGTTTCCGCGGCCCAATAGCAGCCAAGGCAGTCATGTTAGCCTCACGTTGTCGTAATTCCTCTATCTCGGCCAACTGCAACTGGACACACAAAAACAGACATAAAGCATTGAGAGTCCATCAGACCGCACTCTGTCATGACCAACATTCTCATTCTGTCCCACCTTTGCTTCTATATTCTTATTTTTAGCGGCTTTTAACGCACTTGTGCTATATTTTACGTACGGTCTGAATATCAAATAAATGAAAAGGCTAGCAATGCTTGCTAAAAACATTTTTTTACAATTCTGCACATTGCACAAGTTTCTACCATGTCACTGTTACAGTTTAATGTACGGTGCAATGCGCAGAGGTCAGAAAAATGTGTCCACAAAAAATGCCACAGCTCAATGGAGAAGGCAATAAACCTTCACTGTGGACAAGCAGGCTTCAAGTCCCGCTAAGACTAAACATAAGTCACAGCTGGTATGGTACCAGGAATTTTACCAAGACAACCAAAACTATATTACAGTGTTATCTAAATGTCACACCTTACACACAGTGCCTCAGATTCAGCCACTGGCTGACATTGTGCACTTTAAATATGCACATACTTACTTACTTACTTACTTAACATAAGAAAAGACCCCAAAGATTGATTTAAATGATGTTATTATGTGCCATTAACATATCTACTAAGTCTTTGGACATCATTCTGCAATGAACTATATAAGCAAGCTCATTCCAGTGCAATGTGTAAATTCATTTATTGGCTAGAATTCATGTATTTCACATTAAGAACAATGGAAATTAAGGAAGTAAAGTATCTTACTGCTTTGGCTTTCTCTTTTAACTTTGCTTGCTCTGGATCTTCTGGTTTTGCTCGACTCTAAATCACATATTACACGGCCATGCAGAAAAGGCATTTCTATATTTTTGACAGCACTGCCAAGCATTACTATTTCGCAACACTGACAAATTGACCAACATGTGGAAATGTAACACCACTTTTGGCAACCTGCCACCTCCTTAATTTTTGTTCAAGCAGCCAATCTTATAAGAATATTAGCTAGCCAAAGTTAGACAACATAAATTATTACAGGGGCACAGCTGCTTATGCATGCACGTCATGAATGACTGGTTGACTGAGTATGATATCAACATCAGAAAAAAAAAAAACGCATCAACCTTGGCAGCACGCAGTAGCACCCCTCGCTGCACCTCTTCGTGACGCTTTCGCTCTAACGAGTCAAGCTCCTCGAGAAATTTAATCTGTGACTTGACTGAAGTAGATGTCTCGTACCGAGGGTCCGCCTGCGCAGAACAAACAGGTTCAAGTTGTAAACAGACTGTCAAGCTTTGCTGCGATATTTACAGCAATCACGTCAGCATCGGCCAATAGCTATCAACCTAGCAGCAGGTTGGTCCTATCGTGCAATGATAAAGTAAGGTTATGACCTTGACCTATGACATTCGATGTGGTTCTTGCGGATGTCAAAGTACATGTTGATGCAAAATTTCATCAACCCAAGTGTAGTGGTTCATCAGTTATTGTGGTAACAGAGAAAAAATCAAATCAGATAAATAAACTAAGTGATAACACTGAAAACAACACTGTCATAGCTAATGCAGTGTAATAACCTACAGCTTCTGCCTAATTACACCACTACCATAGATACCTCTGAGCACCAACAGGTGAAATTTTTTCAAACGCAAAACTTCATTCCTATTAACCATATGACTGTTAAAAGGATCAGTAAAAATTGAATGTACTTAATTCATAATATCCAATGCATATTAAATGCATCTTGAACATTGTTTGTATGGATACATAGACAGCAAGTTTGAGAAATGCTGGACGTCAAAGTTTGAATGTCAATGTCGATATTGAATTTATATAGTGCAATATCATGAAGCATCTCTATTGTGCCAAATACACTAGTATCTTGCGAAAAGTACAGTTTTAAGCCACGCCTAAAGCTACTGCTGAAGAGCAATGGATCACGGAGATTGTCCGGTAATGAGTTCCAATCCATCAGACCCCAACAGCGAAGGCCCGATGGCTGAACGTGCTTCATCGAAATGGCAGAACAGTAAAAAAAGTGTCGACTGGCAGATCTCAGATGATGTCGACTGGCAATATTGGAGGCTGGGATGCAGTGGTCAACTAGGTACTTTGGTGCTTTATTTTGCAGGCACCGGTGAACCATCACAGCCAGCTTGTACCGCACTCGCTCAGGAACATTGAGCCAGTGCTGCAGTTCGTCATGCAGTAGACGGGATAGGCCTTGATCGAACTTGCGTGTTCCAGAGACAAGACAAGCTGCAGCATTCAGCACATGTTGAAGCGTGTCAGTTATTGTACTGAGGTGATCCGGCAAGCATGGCTTTGCAGTAATCCACACACGACATGATGAAGGCATGGGCGAGCGTCTTTAAGGAGTCAATGGCCAAGAATCGTCGAACTTTTTGGAGCTGGCGGAGCAAATAAAAGCACTTTGACTTGACAATGGAAACATGTTTGTCAAGCCTTGTCAAGGCTTAAGTCCGACGAGAAGGTGATGCCAAGGACTCGAACTGGTCACTCGGTGTGACAGTTTCATCTCCGAAATGCAGAGGCGATCCCCTGCTGCCCAGTACATCAAAGGTATGTTTTGAGCCAGCCCAGAGAAGTTCGGTCTTATCTGCATTCAGCTTAAGACGGTTCGCAAACATCCAGTAGCTAACATCTGATGGACAGCATTTGAGGCAATCCGTGACAAATTAGCATGTCATAGGAATGACCTGTTTAGAACCCAATCCACTAACTACACATTACACAAACTGTGATTAAACATGCAACAGCTCTGCAATTGAACATAAGGCTGCACAGGTGGATTGACTCACTTTAAATGTTTCCTGTCGATGTTCGACAATTATCGCTAATTTTTCAAGCACCGTGCGTAGCCGTTCCTGTGTTGCATGCGACACCAACCGGACGACATCAGAATTCACTGATGACTGAAGACCATGCCTTTGTGCTAGTCATATCAAGAACAGACATAACTTCTAGCAGAAGCAGCAGCAGAAATCAAATCAAATCTACTGAAACAACAACTTGTACAACGTACAGGACATCTACTTCGAAGCACAACTGCTGTACTGAAGTACTACTACTGAGTACTGATAAACAGACATGTGTGAAAATGCTATTTCAATGCTATCTGTAACATGATATCAAAGAAACATGATATCAAAGACGACTTATAAATATCACCAGAAACAGCAACTGTTTTTGTTGACGAGTGGGAAAGCATGAATATACTAGGGGTGACTTACCAATCTCCAGACACTATGAAATTCACTGGCAATGTGTGGCTCTTCTGACTATTTTAACTGGTACTCAAACATGGTAACCTAACCCTGGTACAACTAAAATAAAACATACATGTTAGAAATAATAGAAAGAAAAACTTAAGTACACAACATCCAACAACAGCATAAAATAACTGGCACAGAATCTTAAGAGAGTGAGCCTGATGATGCAATTTTAGTAAAGTTTGCGAGCCATTTTCCTGACAAGAACATTACTTTGACATTTCCGTGATTTTTTTATACTGAAATCCCTGACATTTCCCCAACATCTGTAAAATTCCCTGACATCTCCAGGTTTTCCAGACCGGTCAGTGGTCACCCTGTATACTCTAAATAACAAATGCTCAGTGCCAATACACACCAATGGCACTAATGCGGCCGGCAAGCGGAGCATTATCAAGAAAGCTTTCGTCCTTGCATGACCGCAGCTGTCCCAACACAACGCCTGCATTAGCCGTGAGAATGTTTCGACTCTCCTCGACAAGATTTACTCCTCCCATTGTTGCCACGTCGTTTATGTCGTCATTGTCCCTGCATGTTAAATTCATAATAATTTTGCAAGAGAAACAAGAAAAGCCCAACTAACACAAAGGAGCGGTGCATGTTTGAAAGCCCAGTAAAACAAAATCAGTCACCAGAGGGCGCTAGACGACAGGCGGCTATAGTGTTTTACCTGTACTCACCAGAGGGCATGACCTTTCTCGCTCAGCCAACGCCGTATCGGCTGGAAATCACAAAATTTCCCTACTCCCCTCTCATTTAGCTCCTTCGTTCGGGGGACCCCCTTCGAATTTATGGAAAAGTTTTACGGATCCTGAAACTAGAATCTTCCAGGCAGCCAATGGTAAAAATTTGCTGATCCTAGCTTGCATCATATTTTACTGATCCACCCGTGTGACAGACAGATGGACGAAAGGACAGACAACATTGCAATGGCTAAGACGCGCTACAGCAGTAGCTGCTGTTGTGCATAAAAACCAGTAAGATTGACAGTAAGAATGTAAAGATGACACACTTGGATTCAGCATTCTAATTATAAACATTAACATTCCGCGTTTCAAAACAACTTCAGAATGAGTAAGTGAGCGAGTGAGTAGTTTCTTAACAGCACATCAGAATGAGCAATAACTGGATGAGTGACATCAGGAAAACCAGATCAAAAAACACCATAAAAGCAATACCAGTGATTTTCTCAAGCAAAGGAGATAAACACAGCATGTGAAGTCATGCACTAACAACTCCTAAAAGCCGACTTTCAGGGATTGGCCTAAAGGCTTATCAGAAGCAAGCCAGTTAAGCACAGATTGGAAATAATAGGCCAAGAAATAGAAGAAAATAAAAAACCTGAGAGCGTCATATTTGCGTTTCTCCGGCAGCCTGTGCGTGACGGGCGTTGGTGGCACTGTGACTGACATTCCACTGCTGGTTGTGGCTACGCCTGGCAGCCGGCCTGACACCCCAGGCATAAGCGATGCTGGTCCATTACTTGTCAACATAATGCGACCAGGTGGCAGTATAACACCAGACGATGGTGGCCGAATCAACATGCGCCGTACATCGGATGTCACCATAAAGCGCTGCTGCTGAGCTAACAGAGCTTGCCGCTGCTGTGGCGTCAGACCAGCCAAATTTGGTATCACTGGTCGACCACCAACACTCTACACGTACACACAATAAAAGGCTTAAACGGTTAGTGTGTACTCGTGGAAAACATCTCAAAGCTACAGATCATCACCTGCCATATGGAATCACACGTGGTTTTACTGGCCACCCAACATAGCTGAACATACATCGTCTCAACACCAGCCAGGCAGGCCAGCAGTCGATTTACATATGCATGACGCCGTGAGAATGGATGAAAGGCTGAGTTGACCTGGGAGGTTGATTTGCTCAACTGCATATTATAACATGCATTCACTGCACCTTAGAATAGAATGTTCATTGTTCAATGATCAATGCTAAACATATCGATAAACAGATAGATAGCAAAACTACACGAAATGGTTATCATGAACCAACCCAACATACCTTATCTAAAATGGCCATTAAGAAGTCAATGGGAGCAACTACATACAGCAATATCTGATAACTAAATTTCAGTACATTATATCACTTATATGTAAGCACTGAAGCAGAGAACAAGACAGCTACAGTAGAAAATCAAAAGCATGTTGACAATCAATCAATCAAGCAAGTAAGCAAGCAATCACTCAGAACTGCCCTGAGCAGAGTTACTCGACATTAACAGTAGACTGAGGACTAACGCACAAAATCAGATGATGACGTCTGGGCTGCCCAAAGACACTACTGTCACCCACTCAAGTCTTAGCTGAGCCCAAGCACAGGGCAATGGCAACTATGCTGATCGGGCACACAGAGTTAACTGTTGACCACTAGATTGCACCACCCACATGCATTTGTTAACAGTCGAGCAATTACACACCAGACCTGCTAAGCTTGCTATAAATGGGCAAATAGCAGCATCTGCATATGTCATACAGACAACAGATTACACATCAGCCTAATGTGCATTCAGTCCATTACACATGCAGGTGACTGATAAAAATTTCGATACGTACGAACTTATGCTAAATATATCACAGCTAAAACAGATATGACTTCTAGTAAAAAAGACAACTAAAATAACCAAATAAGACATAATCATATTACAAATGTGAAAGCATACGGCAGAAAAAGGCAACGTCTGCTGTGTAACGGCTGCAGTCCGTGGTGTGATGTTAACGCCAGCAGCTGTCGGCTGTTGTACCAAGGCAATGCTGGCAACTGGCTGTGCTGCTAATGATGATGATGTCGACACAGCTCGGGATGGTGCTGATGCAGCTGATGAAGACAGTACGGGCGACAGGACAGACATGGGCGGCGGTGGTCGAACACCATCAATGTGCATCTTATTCATGCTCAACGAATGCCGCAACAACGGCAAACTTTTCTACAGCAACAAACACTACAATCAGTCACAAAATTAATGCGCACGCAATTAGCGATTGCTGGACGCTGTAACTAAAACATCATCATCATCATCATCATAATTTATAGTGCGCCATTTACAGTAAAAATAAAAAACAGCGGTGCATTACAATGTCAATCTATGCTTACATAAAACTAAGAATTAAAAACACTCTGCCAGAGAAGATAATCTTTTGACCTGCTAACGTCTCAAAAATGGGTTATTCAGTAAGACATTCCTGAGAACCCGACATCGTCATTTAAATCTGCTTGTTTAAATACTACTAACCTGAAGCAGCTATTGAGACAACACTCAACTCACCAACTGATCAACTGGCACAAGGTAGCAATAAAGCATAACACACCTTCAAGGGAGTGAGCAGTTTTTGACGGCACACTAGCACATGAGAAATTATCTCGTGCCAGCACAGATGAATGCTAAAACAACTGAAAACTGGATGTGTTACTTAAAGCGTAAGATCGACACTATCTAGCTACAATAAAATATAATATTTACCTTCAAAAATGGAACGAGATAAGGCTGGGGTGATGACTTGAGTTCCTTCTGCAGTCGTGATGTAAAGTCTTCTGGTTCAACTTTGCCATCCTACAGATACCAAGCACATCCTTGCCATGAGCTACGTTATATCAACTGCATATTGTAACATGCATTCACTGCACCTTAGAATAGAATGTTATCAATGCTAAACATATCGATATATGATAGATAGACAGCAAAACTACACGAAATGGTTATCATGAACCAACCCAACATACCTTATGTAAAATGACCATTAAGAAGTCAATGGCAGCAACTACATACAGCAATATCTGATAACTAAATTTCAGTACATTATATCATTTATATGTATGCACTGAAGCACAGAACAAGACAGATACAGTAGAAATGATTTGAAACTGACCACAAGGCCTTGAATTAGTGCTTTAACATTCTGGACAGTCGTTGCCGGCTGGTTGGACGCCAGTTTCAGTAGCGTCGATAAGAAGTTTTTGCACTTGCGCACGTTGTCGAGCATATCCTTGCTGGCCGTTGAACTCGGCGGGAGGCTGCCCGCTGCTGGTGCTGTTGCACAACAGCATTCACATGCACAATAGCACTTACAGACTTTACACATCAATGCTAACTTGAGTTAGCACATATCACATGGCTAAGAAGTTAAAAAAATCAGCAAAAACACTTTCAAATGGACCTATCTAGGCATGCAAATCAGCTGTTTTCTGTTATTACGCATTGCACCCGAGAGGTAAAACACAACACAATTGCACTTACAGTATAAATTATAACACATTCATCAGTAAATTAAACAATTGAACTAGGTTGGCTTGGCAATTACTAGGTACAGATTAGGATGTGGTTTGACATGAGAAATATAAGTAATATAATAACATAAAGTAAATATAAATATAATATAAGTGACATAGAGACGGAAAATGAGAAAACTAAATTGTGGGAATGCCTGAAAGATGACTTGTTGGGATTGTGTTAGAGAGTATATCGAGGTTTGGCCAGTCCTGCATGTACTGTCTCAAAGCAAGAATCAAAGAGGAAACTGGCCAACAAACGTTTACTTAGAAGATGAGTTAAACAAAAAGATAAAGGTAAAGGTAAAGATCGTCAGTTTGTATGGTGCATCTTCGCGTATACACGCCTCTAATGCACTTTCGTCACTGACCAGAGCCGCCGACCGCACAGCCACCGCATGCAGCCTGCAGATACAGGCTAGCGCAGCGGCCAGGCCAGGCAGCCCCAGTCAGCTGTACCAAGGTCCCCACTTTCTGTAACCCGTATAATGGGTTACTACTCATTTAACCAACCCCGAAGGGATGGCAGGCTGAGTTGGTCTTGTTGGCTGACCGATAGCGGACGCTTTACCCACAAAGTGGTCACACAGCCATCCATCAATCTAGCGCAGGATAGGGAAAGTTCGCCGGCCAGGACCAACGTTCTAACCACTATGCTAAGCCACGAACAACAACTGCTACTATAGTTCATTGAGCAAGGGTGACGGTAGTTTCTCAGTACATAATAGCTAAAACCTTTGTGCCTTCACAATGTTAACAGTTAACTGATCGTATCAACAAAGCTAGTGCAATGTAAAACCAACGCAAGTCTTATGTACTGAATATACAACGATCGCCGCAACCGATCACCTGTAGTGCACAAAAGAGGCGACCGTAGCAGCGACAATCCGCAAATGGGTCGCTTGAACGATCGCGTGTTCGATCGTGGCGATCATTACCGCGATAATCGCCTCGTGTATTCACTACAGGCGATGAGCCACGGCGATCGTCGCTGTGACATCGCGGCGATCATCACCGTGATTGTTGCCGCGACAGTCGCCTCATGTATTCACTACACGCAACTAGTCGTGGCGATAGTCGCGCCGCTGCACCGATCACCTCGTGTAAACACGGCATTAGACAGCAGAAAACACTTCACACATACAGTACTAACATGCATTAGATGCAGTTACGGCAGGAGGCAGGATCGGGACGGGCGGCTGGACTAGACGAGCTGCTATGGCAGATTGTGACAGTACAACTGGTGGCACAGCTGCCGACGAAACTGATGGTTGCTGCTGAGTTATCAGCTGCACTGCTGCAGAGCCTGGCTGCACCGGCTGTGATGTGTTGCCGACTACACTTGTGGTGACCGGAACAGCTGAAACTGGCTGCAATCAGAACCAACAATATCCACATTATAAGCAATCCACACACAACGGCAGCAGCCTGCATAGGTGAATCCAGAGGCGCGTCTGGCAACTCACCAGCTACGAGATTTCGGCTGTGATACACTGCAAGCTGCTACAATTTTTCATCAGACAACAATCTACGTTATCGGCTAGCGCAGCCAAACGTGACGTCAATTTGTCCATTAAAAATGGCTGCTTGTAATAAGCGAGTTTCAAGTAAAAATAGTAATTAAGAAAACTATTTTGCATTAATGTTGTTTTATACTGTTTGGTGGCACATTTAGATCAGTGATTTTACAACCTTCATCTAAAAACTGATAACTTCAGAAGCCCGGATGTTGGCCTAAACTGTAACATAGCGTTAAATTTTTACGCTACAATGTGCTTGCAGCGGCTTGCCATAGCCGAGTGTCCAGTAGCTTAGCAGCTGCGAGCCGCTTATAGCTGCTAAGTTACCAGACGCACCTCAGGAT
>Ga0209367_1000692_pt1 | contig 36391 bp, 22 predicted proteins | sample WorMetLIZISLAND2_FD_187412 | JGI IMG/M metagenome (GOLD analysis project Ga0209367, IMG submission 187412) | Marine gutless worms symbiont microbial communities from Max Planck institute for Marine Microbiology, Germany - Olavius geniculatus... ... | reverse complement strand
ACGGTCGAACGGCTTCGTGTGCGCTGGACAGTCCTGTTGCCACCCACGGAGGTGACTCGCTGTCAGCTTGTTCCAGCAGATGCTCAGCCGATGACAACTGTCGCTATTACAACTACAGAACTCCGCTTAATCTGCAGCCAGTCTGCCAACTCTACAACGGCCCACCAATCAACACCGCCACTGAATCACACTGCCTTCTCTTTGCCGTAAGAACATCAATTTTCTCGTTTTTTACATGGCAGATAAATTATTTTTATGTAAATAATTTGGGCGTATTCAATTATCAGACATTGCGTGTTGATTATTATTATAATTCACGCATAATAAAGAAGATGTTTTGTTTAAAACTGCGGTACATTAACAGCTGTTGTAAGTGTTGTCCACTTTCACTATACAGTTAAATTATACACCGTGTCTCTAAAAACAGTCAAAATTGTTTTTTTGGCATAACTTTGTCAAATTTCTACCAACTTTGATAATTTTTGCACAAAAATGGCCAAGACGATATTATTATGTACGGTGCATTTATTTACCGATTTACCTAATTTATGTCAACGCACTACCGTGTGAAACACAGATGCTTTAAACTGTTACATTAGGTGGCAATTATTTGTATCAGATGGCTCACCTTTGCATCATCAATTCGACAGAGGGTGCGACGTAGTTTAATAATTTTGAGGTATTAAATATTTTATGCTGAAAACAGCAGAAAACAAAATAGCTGGCTGATGAGTTTAAAACACGTCTAATCGATGAGTGAATGAATTTGATCAGTCGATCATTGATTCTGCTATCAGCCATTGGCGTTGCGTCTAAGCCATTGCGTCGTTGTATGCGGGGCCCACTTTAGCATAAAATCTAATTTGCAAGCGAGTTGTAAAAACTTATAATTCTGTTAAATAATTTACATTTCAGTGTATTTTGTGCCTAATTAACTTGTTACAGCATTTACTTCAGACAACAACTCAGCATTATGCAACAATTTGGAGCATCTATGTTTCACATGGTAGTGGATTGACATAAATTAAGTGAGATGGAAAATGAGCCTACCTGACATAATATCGTCGTCTTAGCCGTCAACTTGCTTGAAATTATTGAAGTTAGTAAATATTTGACAAAGTTATGACAAAAACAATTTTGACTGTTTTTTTTCTGAGACACGGTGTAATATAATAATTAGTAGGGGCCTAAACTTATCACGTTGATAAATTGTTTATAATTCGACGAATGTGTTATTGTTTGCACATTTTTTCGTATTGATTGTTTTATGATTCGTAATCGGATTTTGGTTCTTAGTTTTGCTTTGTTTGGTTGGTTGACAGAAAGACGGAAATGCTTTGCCTCCTACTGCAGGTAGGCCTATCATACATTGCTACTATTACCACCCCTTGTTTCTTTTTTTGCTTTTATAGATATACTCATTTTATCTGATGCAACAGTGCATCAGTTGTAATTTATTTTTTTAAAAATTTTTTACTATCAATTATTTATTCAACCGATTAAAAAAACATCTGTATCGCGGCGTATGTCGCGAACAAGTTAGAGTCGCATTAAAAGAAATAATCATAATCATCATCGTCATTTACTCTTACACGATGACACAGTCAGTATAAGCGTCTTAACAAACGACGTTGTGTAAAGCGGATCATGCAGTTTAGTATGTGTGTAACAGAAACTGCAATTACGAATACAATTCCGGTGACGATGCAAGAGGTCACAGAAACAGCAGCAGCAGCAGTAGCAACAACAACAACAACTACTACAACTTTTACTACTACTGAGGTGCCACCAACAACGACTGGTCAGTTGTACTTAAAAGCTGCTTGATGGCGTAACGGTGAAGTGTCGGACTTAAGATCGACAGGTCGTGGGTTCGAGTCCCGGTCATATCGCTGTCAGTTGGTTACTACTTGGAAGTGTAACTGCCTCGAACAAGTAAACCATTAGGGTATACATGTATAACAATCACCAAGGTCAACTCAGCCCTCCATCCCTCCGGGGTAGGTAAATCAAGTACCGACATCCGGGGGAACATGTCTAAGGGAAATGTCCTACACCCGAATGGTCACGTGACTGTCGATGTTAAAATTGTGTAGTGATGACAATAACATTACTGCTGTACAATTTAAAATCGATTTTTAAAATTTTTTACCACTGGTCCACACAGCTCACTGATATTATTTATACGGATATTATGCTATAAGCTATCCAAATGCATTGGACAGACTCCGTGTTCGTTTGAACGTTATCTTGTTCTTGTAATGTTTAAATTACTTCACTTGACGGAGATCTCTCACGAGCACCTTCTAGTTTCTTCTTTTTTAGTTAAGCTTGTCATATCGTCTGTATGTTTTGTATGTATGTATGTATATTCATTTATTAGCAATGGTAACAACACAACAAAACAGAAACCAACAGAAACCATCACTAAAGGAGTGGATGGTCATAATGACACTTACAGCCATCCCTTAAGATATTTACTAAAATCATAAGCATTTAACCGACATTTAAAAGAAGCTACTGAGCAGGCAAGTACAGTGTCAGAGATGTTAGTATGTCTGTCTGTCTGTCTGTCTGACTGTTTGTTTCTGTCTGGCTTTTTGTATGTCTGGCATGTTGAATTGATTGGCGAATAAACGTAAGCTTACGTATTGTCTTGAGTGTTATCGGCACGTTTGAACTTTGAAGTAACCGCCAGTCAATCTAGGTCTAGCTAGGCCTATATTGAACACGGCCACACGGGGCGGTACCGATGTAGTTTATTCTCTCTGAAAAGTTCGGCATCTATTGTTCACGTGTTGCCGAAATAGCGGCTACCTTTCGTCGTTCTTGTTTTTTGTGTGTCCGAACGCACGTCGATGAATATCATATGCCATGTTGTATTGACGTTAGGCCTAACCGGCGTGGCTGTACTGCCCGAGTTTTAGACGAGTCTTTGAAATTGCGACACCGGCGAAAATAAAGGTTGAAGGTTAAGTGTGTCCAATACAAATTTTTACTGGAACTTAACTCACAGCTACGGAGCGTCAGCTGCCATATGGGATCACACAGCCGTACACCCGGTACAGGAAACGCGCCTCGCCTTAACCCGAGCCTGACCGGTCGATAGGGTTGAAACACAAAGATCAATAATACCCCGTTTACACGATGAAGCAAACATGAAACAAAAATGAAGCAAACGTATTTAATATACACGTGATGATGTGTGCTCTAAGTTTGCTTCATGTTTGCTTCACGTTTGCTTCGTGTAGACTATGCTTCATGTATGCTTGCTTCGTGTTTGCTTTATCGTGTAAACGGGGTGTAAGGCAGTTAGCACTGAACAGTTAGTAGGTTAATAGCAGTTATACCTAGTTTACACGAAAAAGCATGCATGAAGCAAGCGTGAAGCAAATGTATTCAAAAGACACGTGCACGACCTGTGCTCTAAGTTTGCTTCATGTTTGCTTCATCGTGTAAATATTAGTTAGCACTGTTACTTACAATTCATACAGTGCTGAATTTTGTGATCAGTGACGTCTTGGCATTGAGGGAACAATAAAAATAAGAACTCGAGAGCAGAACTGTTAGCAATACTGACCAAAAACATTGCAATAGCAATAGCAATACTTAATGGAAAAAGTATTACAATACTGACTGCAGTACTTTTTTCCAAGTCAGTATAGCAATACTATTGCAGTACTTTTTTGCAATACTCCACTGTCCGATCCCCCAAATAAATTGTGATTTTTGCCGCTGTGTACAAAAATTTTAAATTTTGGGTTGACCACAGACTACGTGATAACGTGATCAACCCAGAATTTAAACAATAAGCAAGTCGTGTTGACGCGCAATTTTTTCGTTTGGTATTTTACGTGCGATCGAGCAATAAAATGAAAAGATTCTTTGCGTAATTAAACAGCATCCTCACGATTAGGATTGTACCAAACGTTAAAAAAATTGCTTTTAAGTATTGCAATATTTGAACACTAAAAGTATTGCAATACCACATGCAATACTAATCATGCAGCCAGTATTGCAATATATGTTGCAATACTAAAAAGCATTGCAGTACTTATTGCAATAATTGCAATACTGCAATATTCACAACCCTGCTCGAGAGCAATATTGCTGTACGGATGTTGTCGCCGTAGATCTCGGTATAGCTGACTGTTCGTTCCCGTACACGTACAAAGGAAAACGCTATGTGAAGTGTCGGCTACGTGAAGACACTCTACGTGAACACGGTATGTGAAGTGTATTGAAACGATGACCGAAGCTCAGCCTTGTGGATGTCTTGGTGACAACGCACTTCCCGCTGTTTGCTATGCTTGCCCAGCAGGTACGATAGGCAATTGCATACGACCAGAATTATGTGCTCATACATCCACCATGTTTGTGTGACTGTCTTTAGGGCCTACCCTTAAAATATTGTCGGCTATAGCGACGACAGTTACGTTTTCAGTATCGTCACGAAGTTTTTGGTTGGTTTGTTTTTTTGACTGTTAACACAATAACTCATGCACCGTTAAACTTAGCATGATCCACCCTTAGGGTCTGGGAACCGCTTTAAGATGATTTGACGGGCCAGAAAAAGACAGGCTGCCAAAACGCTTACTTCCTGTAGACTAATTATTATATTTTCGCCATTGGAGCGGAGTAGCAACTGACAGCACCAGTTGAGACTATCCAGTTTGTACTCGTGACACATTATGACGTCAGCATTACGTCAAAACTAACAAAGAATATTTAATCAACTGCCATATTTTGTTGCAATATTTTAAATTAGTATTTCTTTCGCTATAACTAATACAAATTTTGTGCAAATTGATTATCATTTGAGTAAATTATAAAAAAGACAAAAAAGGGTCCTTTATGAAACACCGTGTATATGTACCGTGTAGACAAACAATAGGCTAAATAGGGGCTGTGCTTAACGTTGTGCGCTACCGTATATTAATTAATTTTTACTTACTTACTTATTTCTTTAGACTGTCAGCTCCATTACCCCTACAACGTTTAGCTTACTTTTCACATCTAATTTCTGGAACCCGCGCAATGCGAGTAATGGAAATAGGCTATGTAAAATGACCGCAATGACGGCAACTAGGAATATTTCTATAATTTGCAACTGCGCCTCTTCAGCAGAACTCGTGTGTTGTGGCAGGATATAAGGCGACCACTAGCACTATCGACCTGTCAATTCCTAACAAGACAGCAACGGTTCTGGTCAAGTCGGTGTTCGGCTGGATCATCTTCCACCAGAACGTTGGAGACGGCTTTGACTGGTACTTGCGCTGGAGCAACTACAAGAATGGATTCGGGAACATTTCTTCCAACTTCTGGCTTGGCCTTCAGCCACTCCATCTTCTTACCAGTGCCCAGCTGGATTTCAACATTACTACTAGGCCCACTACTAGCATTTAGCAAGGTTGCTTTGCAGTTCGGTCTGCATCTGTACGTTGGTACATTTCCTGTAGTCTATTTTCTGACCAGTGCCCAACCGTATCGGCTGAGGATTGAGATGAAGCAGGCGTCGGATAATCGTTGGTTCTCGACGGAGTACTGGTCCTTTCTGATCGGAGACGGACCGAACGACAAATATCGACTAGACGTATCCGCACTGGCTACAGTGTAGACGCGACGAACAGTCTGCGAAACAAACGAAATAATTGGCAAGGCGTACGGTTAGAATTGTCGTCTAAAAAGTAAAACTAACCACTGTGCTTAGCCTATATTCCATCGACTAGACGTGTTCGAACACAGTGGATACGAAGGAAACGGTCTGGAAAACGAGCAAAATAATAACCGCGATATATGGTTGGGTTTGTTTCGGAATTGTCGATTAAATGTATGTCGTTAGGAAATAATTGGCAAAGGGGTGCCTTTGATAAGGTAAGCTCATAAGTATAATATCGACTGGACGTGTCCGGGTACCGCGGTGACGGAGGCAACTCGCTTCGAACAAACGCCGCGAACCTACGCCACCACGGCATGAAGTTCACAGCACGTGGCCGTGACAACGACGCGAGCAGCAGCGGCAACTGTGCCAACTGGAAGCGCGGCGGATGGTGGTTCAACGCTTGCTTCAAGATCTGCCTGATGTGCTCAAGCCGGTGTACTGACCAAACCGGGACCGACAAAACCGGAAACGACAAAACCTGGACACAGTGATATAGGGCTTAGGTTTAGGAAATAAGGTTAAGGATAGGGTTAGCGTTAGAAATTAGTGTAGGGACAGGGTTAAGGATTAGGGTTTGGGATAGGGTTAGAGATTGGTATAATGTTAGGGTTAGGGATTATGGGTTAGTAATAGGAATGTGGTTAGGGTTAAGATAAGGGTTAGGATTAGGGTTAGGGTTCATGTAGTGGGCTAATTTTGACGGTCCAGGTATTGACAGGGAACCGCTCAGACCAACTCAGCCTTCTATTCTTAGCGAGACGCGTATTCGAGGACTATCTGGGCGGATGCTACAAGATCTGTCTGATGTGCAACGGACAGAAACACATGTCCTATACGGTGCCCACCCACGAGCTTGCTGTCAGCCGCATGATGATGAAACCCAAATAAAGGCAGAGCGTACAGAGCGAAAGAAAGAAACTGAACTGACATTAACTGAAACAAAATTTTTAGACTTGGCTTTTTTGTTCGCGCCTACCGTAAAACTGCTAATACAAGCCTGGTCTCATATACATATGTAGTAGCTGGGTCTCCAATACAAGCCAGGAATCTAAGGCGGATGTCTTAATAGAAGCAGGGTCTCAAACAAAAAGCCGGGTCCCTATCATAAGCCGGGTCTCCAATATAAGCCGTACATTCAAGTAGCAGTAGTAGTAGTTGTTTTTCTTTTTGTAAGTGTAGTCCCTACTATGTGCAGTTGTAGTAGGCCCTAGTAGTAGCACAGTAATAGCAGGCTTATTTGTACGTGCAGTAGTAGTATACACTCACTCTAAATTGTATTTTAATGATAAGCCTAATACTGTGCACACTATCTACAGAAAAAGTGCAGGCCCCTATTATCCTGGTATGGCAGGTCGACAATGTTTTAATAGTAGCCGTGTCTCCAATACAAGCCGGTGATCTAAGTCCGGAGTAGGCTACTGATAGAAGCGGGGGGCTTCTATTAGATGTTTTACGGTACTCGTAATTGTGGCAAGTCTGAGAACGCCCTACAAATATTGTTTGAATTTTTTGATTGATTGAACTAAACTGGGTTTGTGTATTTAGCGGAATAAACTGAAAAGAAATGTAATAAACCGAACTGTTTGTTGCCAAACGAAGCGAGTCGTAGTTGCAGCATAGCTTTGTGAAAGTATGAAATTCTGTTTTTTATATAAATAAAAGCTATGTAAATGTTTTTAGACAAAAATTTTAAAAAGTTTTTTTACTAAATTTTAAACGTTATGTGCGAAAATGAAACGAACTCAACTGCCCGTTTGTTTCTTTTGTATTATACAGTCCGTGCAACGCAACCAAACTAAACTAAACTGCGCTGACACAGTTATTACAGATCAGTCCAAATCAGTTTGGTTCCGTCGCTATGTACGCGCTTTAAGTTGAACATTACCCGTGTGCAGCATTTTACTGAACGCGTGGCCGACATTTGTAAGAATCACTGTGCGGATTTTGTTTTCGTTTATTTTGGCTACGTTTTGGCTAAACGTAGGCCGCTGTCAAACGCGTAAATTTCGCCGAATGTTTCAGATAACCTATCTGTAAGCTTAACGTATAGGGCCTATTCATTTATTTATCGGCAGGTACACATGATAAGGTCCCTGACCTTTACGAAAAGAGGAGATTTATGAGTCGAACCGACGGCCAAAACATGCAACTACAAATTGTGATGCCACCTGCCGAATACAAACGAGAAACGAGATCTTGGGTGAACTTGCAACAATTCCGCATTTTTGCCAAATTACCTTGGCTATTCATTTTTTGAATTTATTTTGCTGCGTTCGTACACTCGATTTGATGCTATTTCTTGCACATAAAGAACAATTTTATTAATGCGTTTTGCTATTTGTTTTATGTGTATGGGAATGTGCATCTTAATATTGTAGAGCCCATCACGTGTAGTTTGTAGACCTATGCAATAAATACTATTAATGCTCAATATTGCACGTTATGTTGGTCATACGAGGGGCGTTCAAAAAGTTTTGCAAGTCGATATGTTAAACTGAAAAACTTTTCAATATTTATACACCAATAAATGCACATTTTTGGCACTCCAAATCGTTCCTGTTTGACGCTCTATGACGTCATACATTACAGTGACGTCATATCCGCTTTAGGCTTATGCGTGTTTAGGAGAAACATGCGTTTTGTTGGTGTAGAAATTTTGAAAACCTTTTCAGTCTATTGTATCGACTTGCAAAACTTTTTGAACGACCCTCGTATATTTCGCCCTATTTTACGCGCGACAGCTAGCTAAGCTAGCTATAGAGCGTATTAGCTATGATAATTCTGTCTGTCTGTCCGTCCGTCACAACCCGGTACCGATTGGAGCCCAGGTGAGATAGAGACTTCGGGGTTTCACCGTATGAGATTCTAATATTTCGAGACAAAGGTTCATGCCGCTGAGTGAAGGAGTTCCCCGCGAACGAGAACGTGAAAGAGAGGTACCTTCCTAAAAAACGTTATTTTACCGCTCTTAGCTCGTCTAGCGTGAAAACGGTTGCAAATAGGCACAGACATGCTGCGTACCATAACAATATCATTTATAGCAACACAACCGCAACGACGTAACATGCCAAAATAAAAAGTGCAACAAAGGAATATAAAGCAATTTTTAAATCGCCAGTTTGCGTCTTTATACAACATTCTAATAAAAAAAAACAGTAAGTCATTGATATGTTTACATTGCCTACTTAATTGTCTGTCGTGTTGTCGTAAGCGCAAATTATAACTACTACAGTTATATCCCGTTTACACGAGGAAGCAAACATGAAGCAAACTTGGAGCACACGTCGGGCACGTGTATATTCAACGCATTTGCTTCATGCGTGCTTCTTCGTGTAAACGGGGTATTATTTTTCTCACGTAGGCGCAAGCTAATTAAGGACGTGAGATTTGTTATTTTTGGTATTCGCCTGAACAGAGATTGATCAGATTCAGCAAAAACGTCACTGATCGCAGGAACGCTATCAGCACAGCATCTGTATCGTTTACCTTTCGTCTCAAGAAAGCGGCAATCCCCGGGCACGATCATGCGAGGTCAGACCTCGACCAAGCCAAAGAGCAGTCCATTAGGTTCGCAATTATGGTCGCACGAAAGACATCTGTGAGTGACGTTGCTTGCAGTCCGCATGATTGCAGAGAACTCGGATCGCACGTAGCGATCTCGAGCATGAAGCTAACAGTAAACTGACGTGGTCAACCTGTCATTTATTACGACGGCCAGTGTGTGACTGTGTACCTGACGGATGCCTAGACAGGGCCCAGGAAGTGCTACCGACTTATGCCGAGTTCCACTGCCGGTGAGTATTATTTCCCTGGATTTCAGGCAGTTCAACTTCAGGTTATTTTCTTCTGCCCAACTCTAAACGTTGTGTTATTTTACAGATTGATGACTGGTGACGAGCCTTTTACGCTTATCAACATCGACGACTTTAAACGACCTTGATCCGCCAAAATAGAGGGATTTTTCGCGGTTTTGCTCTGCGACACACATTTTAAGAGTGAATTGCAACGACGTGGCTATTGGCTAAGGATAAACCAAAACAACCTGCGTACGCAATTTTTTTTATCATTAAAGGTAGATTTTAGCAGTCCAAGTCCTGACCCCCTACGTCCAAGGAGGCCTGCGCAAGCGGGTATCAATAATGGGGTGTTTGCACGATCCAGCAAACGTCCAGCAAACTTCCAGCAAATGTATTCAGAATACACGCGCTAATGCTGGACGTTTGCTAGAAGTTTGGTGGAAGTTTGCTGGACGTTTGCTGGATCGTGTAAACACTCTATAAGGGATGTTCCCTAAAAAGTGGTTATTTTAGGATACCGTTAATTGCTCGTCTAAGAGAAAACGGCTGCAGATAAGCACAGACATGCTGCTTATCATAATAAGCACTAGTGACGAGCTTTTAGTGGTATCAACATCGATGATCTAAACGACCTTGAACCATAAAATAGGGGTTTTAGTGATTTGTTACCTTTTTGGTTGTTTGTAGGCCTACTCTTCTTCTTCTACGCGAACGGCCGCACGATGTCGGTTGAGTACTTGGTCGGCCGACACACTTTTCTAACTTGCACGAGGCGTCGAACAAAGGGTTTTTCAAATGAACTGCAATTTTTTATGCTACATAAGCAATATTCGCCTTGTGTTAGCGAATGGCGATAAAACTAACGCTGTCCTTGAGCAGACGTAGCATTTCTGTTTCGACAGCAGTCGGCAGGCGGCAGCAGCGGTGGGCTTATTAAACCGTTTGGGACATTCGGTTTCTCGCGTATAAAAAATATGAGACTTCGTCGTGTCGAACTTCGAAGGCTTTGTCGTTGTCAACTTTGACAGCTGGACAAAGTTTATATCAAAAATTTCGATAAAATTTTGTGTGCGGGACTGGACTTTAGTGACGATTCTTCGGGTGGCGAGTAGCCCAGCTGACAGAAGTCGAGATATTTATAGTACAGTTAGAACATAAATTCACGCAATTTTCAGTGGTACAGAGAGCAAGCAAAATTTCAAGACTAAGAACTCAATCTAGACTCCGTCGACACTAAGATGATAGTTCCGGTCACGGCAAGACCCCGCTGGGGGAGCTCACAGCACTCCCAGACCCTCTAGCTGGATTTTTTGGAAGTCTTACTTTTAAGGAAGGGGATAGAAGGGAAAAAAGAAAAACAGGGGAATTAAAGGGGAAAGGTAAAAGAGAAAGGGGAGAGAGAGAAGGGACAAATTGGGGAAGGGAAATAAAATGGAAAGGAGACGAGCCCCCCAATGAAAATTTCGGTCTAAGCCACTGCCGTATTACGGCCTAGGCCTATTTGGATGACCGGAAAAAATAAGCTTGAACTCAAGATATTGGTCAAGATTGATGAGCGATGGAAGTCTGACGTAGCGGACATTGTTTGATGATGTTTGTTGTCACCAAGACGGGTACTTTAACTCACGCGCCGGTACGGCTTTAAAGTAAACAGGGTGCTCTTGGAATAGCCAATCAACTGTAACTAGCAGCCGTTGCCACTAGCAACTGTTGCTACATGTACGGTCACGCAGCGGTTGTTGATTTTATATAGGCCTAGCGCAGACGCTTTGCAGACCACAGTTACTGTGTGAGCTGTAACATACGTTTATAAACGCTTTCAATTTGTAATTTTGATAAATAGAAGTTGGACGGTTAGTGTGAACATGACAGTAATTTAGAATATTTATGTAACACACACATATCAAAATGTTACGGGTAATTTTGTATTCAGTAAGTAAGTAAATAAGTAATTTTTATAGCGCGTTAACTGTAACAACCTGGAACGCGCTTACTTACTTTTGCAAACTGCCAGAAATCAGCGTTTCTAATTCGAAGATTTTTTTTGTAAGTGTGTATTTTACCTAGCATTTGTTTTCGCACGCTTTGCAGCTTCGTGACGATGTCAGCTCTGCAGATGTCAACCAGTCTGTTTCTGACGATTTTCTTCAGTCCAACAGCACTAGTCATCGGCGCACAATGTATACATCAGTACAAGGTCGTACGTGCAAACGGTCGAACGGATTCGTGTGCGCTGGACAGTCCTGCTGCCACCCACGGAGGTGACTCGCTATCAGCTTGTTCCAGCAGATGCTCAGCCGATGACAACTGTCGCTATTACAACTACAGAACTCCGCTCAATCTGCAGCCTGTCTGCCAGCTCTACAACGGCCCACCAATCAACACCTCCACCGAATCACACTGCCTTCTCTTTTCCGTAAGACCATCAACTCTTTCGTTTCTACATCATGCACAATGAATCACAGTTATTGATAACCAGATATGACACATAGTTAGGCCTATTATTATTCTTCGATGTATTTTGCGTATGAATACGCTACATTAGCAGCTAAAGTTGTTTGCTTCTCTTAAAGATCAATTATTCATATTAATAGGCTTGTTGCTTACATAAATTGTTCGCAATTCGACGCCTGTGTTAATTTTTGCGCTCATTTACGCATAAATGTAGGCCTATTTTCCGTTTTATAAAAAAATATTATTGTAGGCTTGTCCGAGATTAGTTTTTAGTTTTGCTTTGTTTGATTGATTTACAGAAAGATGAAAATGCTTTGCCTTTCACTGCAGGTATCAGACACTACTATTACTAGCCTACACACGGTGTTTTTTCTTTTATAGATTTACGTGTTTTCCTTCTGATGCAAAATGTCTTTGTTTTATTTATTGTTTGGCTCCACATCTGCAGATGAATTAGTTATTTATTGCGTTACAGGGTCTGTCGTTTTGCCTGCATGTCTGTTTGTCTTTTCGTCAACTAGATAACAGTTGATAACTCAAAAAGTTACGAACGTAATTTGAAAAAAAACGTGATAAGTTGTAATATAAATAAATGTTAAAAACAGATGTAGACAAAATACTGCTCAGAAGCGATGAATGGCTCGCGTATCAACGAGGTATGAATTGGTCAGATTTCGGTAGCGATAGAGAGCCCTAGTCTGCATAAAATTTCCTTAAATCGGTATTATATGCAGACATCAGGTGTTCCATTCTCCATTCGAGTTTTGTGCGATCTCAGCGCTGACCTTCTAGTCGTTTCAAGCATCAGTCAGTAATGTTTCATGTGCTAGGCTATATTACAAGTAAAGCATATATTTTGTTACGTGTTGTAGTAACCACTGCTGAAATGACAGCGACAACTACAACACCAGCGACAAGAACAACAACAACTACTAATAATTTTCTACCGACAGCTGGTTAGTTTAACTGATTAATACGTTTTTTCTCACTATTTCCACGTAACTGTTTGTTTACTGCGACATCATGGCTTAGGCCTATTCGTCATCATTATCATTTTTGTTGTAGTATGTTAGCACTTTCGGCCATTTGTCATTTTAAAAAAAATCATCATCGTCGTCATTTATTCTTACACAATGACATCGCAGTACACAGTCAGTAGGGCCTATATGGGTCATCACAAACGACATTGTGTGAACTGTATTATGAGCTTAGGTCAAGAAACACTAACTATAATAGCCCAGATAAATTGTATATAAATTGCTGCGATATAATGGATTTATTCTTTAACTCAATTACTAACATTTTAATCACCCCTATTGCGATAATGGTTGCGGTGTCTACTGTGGCGTTTGGCATATTGTGTCCGATCAGCGAAGTTAACTAACGCCGGGTCCAGTTAGTAGTTGGATGGATGACCGTTGATTGGTAGACGGGCAAACAATATGCAACCAACCCCCAGGTCAACTCAGCCTGGCCATCCCTTTGTGGTAGGCGCAGTGAGTACCAGTGAAAACTGGGACGTAAACAGGCACACCGTCCGCTGCACTATGCCCGTATCCATGTCTTAACAGTGTAAACTGGTGTCTGGCTGAAAACCAAGAAGCCGGAGATCAGCGCCGCACCATAAGGATTGTAACACGGAAAAAAGTTTACGTAATTATGCGCGTTTATTGTGATTTGCGCAACAGAGACGGCAACAATCGCTGCAACTCCAACTATGAATACAATTCAGGTGTCGATAACAGAAGCGACAGGAATAACTACAGCAGCAGCAGCAACAACATCAACGAAAACTACAACTACGACTACTACTACTACAACTACAGTGCCTCCAACAGCTGGTTAGTTGTACTTACAAGTGGCTCGATGACATAACGGTAGGGTGTTAAACTTAAGATCGAAAGGTCAAGGGTTCGACTTTTTATCGGGTCGCGATCAAATGGATACCACTTGGATGGATAAGTAACTGAGTGAATGAGTAGGGTTTAACGTTTCACTCGACACAGTATAGGAAACACACGTTTTGAGACATAAACGGTCGTGATCGGTCTTCTGGTGTGACCTGTAGGCGTGAGCAAGAATACAAAAAAGAATAGAACACAAAAAGTAACGGAAAATGCGCAGACCCCTTTTCCGTCGTCCCACATCAACCACATTTTGCGTGTGGAGTCGTATCCCGGATATCTTACTTGGTTTTGAGTTTCACTAAAATCGTTTGAAAAATGTGGGAGCTGTGGGGGTCAAAATTTTGGCCTTCCCGTTGACTTGGCACATCGCTTATACAGCAGCTTGTTGCTATCGCACAAGCCGTGATCAGTCTATTAATGCACCTATGTATTTAACGCAGCTATAGTGACGATATGATAACGATCATCAAAACTCGAGATTTTTTGATGAAACAGAATTATTATTCTTTGGTCAATACTAACACCGCAGTTTGATAGGCCGGCGTACGCGAAAGTCATTCTTAAGTGGTCGAAGCATAGCCAATATTTTTCCAGGGTATTCTTGAGTGTCATCGGCACGTTTGAAGTAACCGGTACTCGATCTATTGAACACGGGCGGCACCGATGTTGTTTATTTGCTCGGTAAAGTTCGGCATATATTGTTCACATGCGCATTTGTACAAAACAGCGTCCCGGCGACCTTTCAGCTTTTTTGTTTGTTGTGTACCCGAACGCAAGTCGATGCATAGTCCTATCATTATTATGCGATGACGCATTGGCGTTAGGTCTAACCGGCACAGTTAGCTTACTAATGGAGTTCTAGCAGAAAACTTGACATTGCCACGCCGGCAAAAAATAAAGGTCAAAAGTTAAATGCGTCCAGTAAGGTCTTTACAGAAACTTATGGGATATGCCATATGGGATCACACAGTGTTGTACGCCGCCTAGTAAAGGTGAACGCGTATCGCCTGATCCCCACCCGCACCGGCTAGTATTGATTTTTCTACCTCAGAGGGGTGTTTCTGCATGTGTAGTTTGTTATTGTTATTTTGGTTTTTGTGCTGTTAGTTTGCTTTTTGGCAGTTTATTTTTGTTGTCTATATACGTACCATTGCCTAATATGAAGTCGGCGCACAAAATTAGGCATACTTACTACAAGTCGTTAGTACCTAGCTGAAACAAGATATTCGAGATAATGCTCACGAGACGCGCGAAAGCCTATAGCAGCCTATACCTTAGTGTAGCCTACATGCCCGGACTCGAATACTTGTATAGGCCTACTTACTATAGGCTCATGCTGTACGGATGTTGTCGCCGTAGATCTGGGTATAGCTGACTGTTCGTTCCCGTACACGTACAACGGACGACGCTATGTGAAGTGTCGGCTACATGAAGACACTCTACGTGAACGCGGTATGTGAAGTGTATTGAAACGATGACCGAAGCTCAGCCTTGTGGATGTCTCGACGACAATTCACTTCCCGCTGCTTGCTATGCTTGCCCAGCAGGTAACAACAGTCGGCCAAAATTATGTGCTTTCGCAGATACTGTAGAAATGAAGTGTGTCTGTTTTGCCCTTATTTTTCACTCTATTCGACGCCAATTATGGCGCGTGACTACAGAAATAAACTAGGCCTGCGCAAACAACTTTTCTCGGTACCACACCATTTTTTCTCTCTTCACTTCGTTATTCTGCACGTTGCTCTATTTTTCTTGGTTTTACTTTTTGCCTGTGAGGGTTCTAATTTATGAATTTAGTTGGTGGGTCTAAGGGAACGCTGTAAGCTGTTGTAGCGGGTCCAGAAGGATGCAGGCTGCAAAACGCTTACGACGAATTTTGATCTGAAATCGGCAAAAACTCAAGACAGATAGGCCTAGGCTACGTTGAAAAGATTGTTTTATTGTCATTTCACGCTGTGAGGACAAACAGTAAGTAGAGTTTCTGTCTAACGTCAGGCATTACATAGATTCACGTATTACTTACTTACTTACTTATGGCAGAACTTGCTTTCCACATCTAGTTACTGGAACTCACGCAATGCGAGCAGTAAGCAAAACAACCGTAATGCTATTAATGGGGTTTTTACACGATGAAGGAAGCATAAAGCAAACTTAGAGCACATGTCGTGCACGTGTATATTCAATACATTTGCTCCATGTTTGCTTCATGTTTGCTTCATCATGTAAACACCCTATAACTTTTTTACACGCCGTTTCATAAAACGGCACATTTTTATGAAATACCGTGCATAAATTTATCGACACCAGTTCTATCAACTCTTTACAATTTTTGTTGCCCTCTAGCAATACATGTTTCCCGTCTGTTTTATTCTTATCACAAGAAAAACTAAATATTTGTACATTTTGGCGTTCAACAAAGTGAAGGAATTGCTTCATATTTTTCTACCAGTTCATGATTTCATTCGCTGTCTGAACTCTTCTAACATCAGACACTACAAGTGACTGTGCAAGCCTACCCGTACTTTTTAGTCCTAGTTACTAATCTTCATATAAACCGTTTTTGTCGATGTGGCAATTTGTACTGCGCTATGTTTTACAATAAAGCACAAAAATGCACATTTTGTTCAGCTGTTTTAATATTCTTTTGACAAAGACTTAATAGTTTTACTGTAATTTCCACAAAAAAATATTTACAGGCACGTATTCGCATTTTCTGTATTTGCATTTTCCGTACTTGCATTTTCAGCGCCCCCCACACAGCGACGTAACTGAACTGAACCGACAGGGTTTGGTATTTGACGAACTGACCAATGAGCGACCAAGGCTTTAGATAGTGCCTACTGCAATGCTTGGTTTTTGGTCGGATTGTCAAAAACTAAACCTTATCAGTTCAGTTCAGTTCAGTTACGTCGCTCTGTACGCGTCTTAATCGTTATGGAGTATCGCAACTCGACGATGCATCAGACATCAAGTTTCAATGAGTTTCAATGAGTTTCAATAAAACTTTCAATGAGCGACCAAGGCTTTAGATAGTGCCTACTGCAATGCTTGCTTTTTGGTCGGATTGTCAAAAACTAAACCTTATCAGTTCAGTTCAGTTCAGTTCAGTTCAGTTACGTCGCTCTGTACGCGTCTTAATCGTTATGGAGTATCGCAACTCGACGATGCATCAGACATCAAGTTTCGGAAACCCGAAAGTTAAAAATCAACTCGACAATTTGTAGCCTACCGTATACTTAAGTAACGGTCGAGCTATTGGCATGGATGTCGTCTGTCTGTAATCCGTCCGTCCGTCCGTCTGTCTATAACGGATGTATTGTGCCTAAGTTTTAGGTCTTAAGGAAAAACTTTTTACACGGATAATTAGTAATGTGTGTTAAACTTCGACGTACAAAATTTTAGCCGTCTAGTGCAAGGAAACATTTGCAAACTGGTTTCTGAATGGAGGGGTAAAGAAAATGTGCGTTTCTCAACGGATAACATGCAGGCCATATCTCGGAAACGGCGAGAGATACCGTGATACGGCAAAGGCGCTAATAATCACTCCTAAGAAATGCCATACGCTCTGTCAGACGAAATGGAAATCATTGACCTTGGATGACATTGAAGGCGTTACGCGCTATTGCGGCTAAACGGTGCAAGGTAGAGTTTAGGCTGTTATTGATCACTAACAGGAAGTCGCATATTGGCTTTCAAATGACTTGAAAATCGTCGACCTTGGATGGCCTTAAAGGTCACTGACAACCAGTTCGGTCGGCTATCCTAGCGACAGCTGGGCTTCTTGTCTATTTTCTACTACAGCCAAGTTGGTGTGTTATGGCAGGATATAAGGCGACCACTAGCACTATCAACTTGTCAATTCCCACCAAGACGATAACGGTTCCCGTCAAGTCGGTGTTCGGCTGGATCATCTTCCACCAGAACGTTGGAGACGGCTTCGACTGGTACTTGCGCTGGAGCGACTACAGGAATGGATTCGGAGACATTTCGTCCAACTTCTGGCTTGGCCTTCAGCCACTCCATCTTCTTACCAGTGCCCAGCCGTATTTCAACATCTTATTATTACTACTAGGCTTTACTTACTTACTTACTTACTTACTTATGACGACAACTACAACTTTTATTACTACTACTAGCTTTTAGTAGCCTCGTTCTGCAGTTACTTTCTGTAGGTTTACAGGTATGTTTTCTATGGCTGCTGTATTTCGTCTGACCAGTGCCCAGCAGTATCGGCTGAGGATTGAGATGAAGCAGGCGTCGGATAATCGTTGGTTCTCGACGGAGTACTCGTCTTTTCTGATCGGTGACGGACCGAACGACAAATATCGACTGAACGTTTACGCATACAAGCTATACAGTGGAGACGCCGCCGGAAACAACTGAACAACTGTATTTGTGGTACAAAGTAATATTCGTTTATTATTCCGGATATTTCAGCCTTCAGCACATCAAAGTAAAACCCATTGTGGCGTTTTCTAGATACAATATACGCCAGAAGCTGTAGCTTTTATAATTTTTATAATTGCAATATTCACTTATAATTCCGGATATTTCACTGTACCATAAGCCATAGGATCTGAAGTTTCCCGGATACAATAAATACGCGAAAATCAACACACTTTATTTCGGATATTTCGGTGCAATGGAAACCCGTGGGATCCAAAGTTTTCCGAATGCAGTGTAAACGCTAGAAGCTGCAGTTTGTATTGTGCGAATGTTTTTTTTATCGTTGCGAATATTTTAGCGCAGCAGAAACAAACGAAATCTGGGGTTTTCCGTCGATACAGTGGAGACCCCGCCGACGAACGATCTGCGAAACGAACAAAGTAATTGCCAAGAGTTAGTGTAATTGGGTTTAGTGAGTTATTTTCGATTAAATGCAAGCAAAGTCGTTACGAAATAATTGGCAATGATTACAGTGAGAGTTGTCAATATCGACTGGACGTTTCCGGGTACCGCGGTGACGGAGGAAACTCACTTCGAGCCACCGTATCGAATCTTCGCCACCACGGGATGAAGTTTAGCACACGCGACCGTGACAACGACATGGCCGGCAACTGCACCGAAGTTACTGGAATAATAGACCAAGGCAACCTGAACTGTGTATGAAATCTTTTAGCATAAAACACACATTTAACCGTCTGAGTTGCGATCTCTTAGCTGAGGGACTATTCCGTACGTAAGTTTCAACTTAAGGTATTTTTCTTACTTTTTTAAAACGCAGTATTATTTTACTGCACGTTGTGCACTGGTTCCACAGGTGGCAGCATATGAGAACGACCTGGCCGGCAACTGTGCTCAGTCCAAGGTCGGCGGATGGTGGTTCAACGATTGCTACAAGATCTGCTCAGGCCAACTCAGCCTTCTATCCTCTATCGGCTGTTTGAAGACTAACTAGGCTGGTTCATCGACTGTTACAAGATCTTCTAATGCCAGTGAACTCAGCCTTCTATCCTTGGCGGGACGGGTATTTGAAAACTAGCTTGGTAGATGGTAAAGTGCTACAAGATCTGTTCAGGCCAACTCAGCCTTCTATTCTCAGCGGGACGGGTGTTTGAAGACTAGTTAGGCGAATTTACGTGTTTCAGCGACTGCCGCCAGATCTAATCAGGCCAACTTAGCCTTCTATCCTTACCGGAATGGATATTAGAGAACTAGCTGGGTGGATGCACGTGGTTCAATGACTGCTACAAGATCTGTCTGATGTGCAACGCGCCGCGCCACAAGTCGTACACGCTGCCGACCAGAGATATCGCTCTCAGCCGCATGATGATGAAACCCCAATAAAGGCGCGTACACACTACACAGCGAGCGAAACGATCTGAACTTAGTTGATTTTGCGCACCTCGCGGAATGAATTAAAACGAAATCAACCGCATATCAGTTCAGTTCAATTCAGTCGTTGTGTACACGTCTTAAGTTGAACATTCACGCGTGTGCTGAACCTGTCGCCGACATTTGGAATTATATATAAAAACACTGCAAGCAATTCATTTAATGTTTTATAAGCGCTGATGTAAAACGGCAAATATTAAAAAGCATAAGCCCGAACTAACGTATTAGCTTAGACATTTAATCTGTTCTCAGTAGCCAGATATAAATGTATAATATTTGCAGTTTTATTAAAGTTTGAAAGCTCACTGAACAGTTACTTTGTACATTGAGAAATGGGAGATTTAAGGGTCGATCCCCAAAACATGCAACTATACAAATTGTTAATGCCAACTGGCAAATAAAAACAAGGAGTTGGGTGGAATTGTCACAGCAATTTCGCTTTTTATTAAATTACTTTAGTTTTTAAATTCGATTTGTTGCGTATGTACACTCGATGCGATGCGATTTCGTGCACATATGCACAATTAATGCAACGTTTCGCTATAGGTTTTCGTGTGTTTGCGAGTGTGTCTTTTGATATTGTAGGAGCCTAAAGTTTTGTGTCAACGTGTGCTTTGTATGTCACTGAATAGTGGCCAATTGGAACATTATGTTATTGGCCATATATTTTGCTCTGTTTCTGAGATACGGCGAATTGTTGATTGAAAGTTTCTATTTTTTCTAGCGTCGCTCATTTAACGCCCACGATCAGGATGATTCGTCCAAATTTCTGGATAGGTAAGTTTTATAACCCTTTTACACGATCGAGCAAACATCGAGCAAACGTCAAGCAGACATCGAGCAAACATCAAGCAGACCTGATGGAACTTCGCCTCCTGGCTCAAATTTTGGCCTAGGCTTAGCCCACAGCTGGTCACGTGTTATATAGGTCTTCCAATTACAACCCGCCCGCCATCATAATTAGTAAGCTAATAATATTACCATAGTTCGTCGAGCTAGCTAGATGAATGCTAGCAAACATCGAGCAGAGGTCGAGCAATTAGCAAGTGTATTTTGAATACATTTGCTCGATTTTTGCTCTACGTTTGCTCGATCGTGTAAACGGGGTATTACTGATCGTGAGCGCACGGCCTTCGTGCAGCCGGCAGTGAAAATTTGGCATTCCTGCAGCTGGCTTCATTTTGATATGACGTCAGCGTGTGACAGATGGACAGACAGACAGACAGACGCTCGAGCCGTTGGTAATAGCAGGGCTATATATTAAGCTATACTGACGCTCTGTAAAGTGTTAGCAACTGTTTGTAAATATTTGTTACGATCTGTCTTAAAGCGCGTACAACGCGACAAAACGAAGCCCAGCTGTCGCTAGGATAACCGACCGTACTGGTTGACAGTGACCTTCAAGGTCATCCAAGGTCGACGATTTTTATTTCGTCTAATAGTAGTTTTGTAACCTTGGCCGTATCTCTCACCGTTTTCGAGATATGGCCAGTTTTCCATTGAATTTCCTACCCCCTTCCTCCAACCTCTAATTTGCAGATGTTTCTCTTCCACTAAATGGCTGATATTTTGCATGCCGAAGTTTAACACACACGGCATTCGTGTAAAAAGTTTTCCCTCATACGACTTAAAGCTTAGCCACAATACATCCGTGACAGGCGGACAAACCACAAAGATGCCAATAGCTCGACTGCTACTCAAATAGCCTACGGTCGGCTAAAAATGAACTGGAGTACTGAGTTGCAATGCCAGTACAGCGGTGTAAGTGAACTGAACTGAATTAACCGTAACTAATATAGTTCACTTTTTGACAAACTGGCTAATTAATGGGCGAGCAGGCCGAAACCATTGATCATTGGTTGACGCGTACGTGAGCGTAGTCACGTAGGTCAACGACACTGTTAGACGGTGTCTACTGTAATGCACTACTGCTTGCCCAATGGTCAGTTTGTCAAAAACTAAACCATGTCAGTTCGGTTCATTTCGGTCGCTCTGTACACGTTTTTGGTTCGCTGCATATTGTGCACTTGCTCTACTGCATCGGATTGGTTAATTTTCGAAAAAAAAACATGATATTGTAACAACTGAAGTTCACGAACCTTTAAGCAGTTTGTTTTTTATGGCAGTTTTTGCAGTATGCGCACTCATTGCGTTGCATTATGACCGTGTGTATTGTGCCAAACAATTTAACGCCGCGTGATGTTTAGCAACTGGTCTGCGTCTTGGAAATGCATATTACTGGTAGTGACTTGTTTCGATCGCATTGTAAACAGAGCAGCTAAAATTGTGGATTAATCTAGACATTGTTGTTTACGACTAATAGAAATATTAGGCCTGGTCTAGTTGTCAAATTTTAGGTCAACGTCATACGGCTACAAAAGCGTTACAAAGTCAAGATATTTACAATGTCGTAGGTTCTGACAAACGATATCATATTCTTCTGAGTAGGCCTACTTGGAAAATTTAGTCTGCTTACAAAACTGTGTGAAACAAACGTCATGTGTTTGTGTTTCATGTATTTGTGACAACTGGTATATAGCTGAAGTATTCATAAAGTTGTCAAACAAAAACATGCTTTCTATGCGCAATCTTATCAGCGACAGTTTATTTACTAAGTAGCACGTAACAAGAATGATTATAACGTGAAAAAGCAAAAAGCGTAACTGGAATTCGTAAGCCACAAATGAAATATCCCATAACCACAGCAAGCATCGACATGATTTAGATAATTTAAGTATTACCAGCGCCATCTGTTGGAGGCCAACAGGATGTAAGCATGAGGAGACAACGGCATTATGGGGTGTTTACACGATCCAGCAAACTTCCAGCAAATGTATTTAAACTACACGTGCTAATGCTGGACGTTTGCTGGACGTTTGCCGGATCGTGTGAACACCCCATTAGAGCGACATCGTGTGTTGATTTCCGCACTCCAGCGTATAAACCAACGCCAGTTAACATCATAGCCTTCGTTGTTGCAAAGCCTGTTGCATCGTATGATCCGTTGCAAATTCACTGTGCTGAATTCCTGACCTCGTACGTACCATCAGCCAAATTTTACAGGAGAAGCGAAAAACATTCTAGCTCACGAGATCTTAATGATAATGATTTTTTGATCATATTTGCACAAAATGCTTTAATGCCAATGAGAATCATTGCAGTATATAGTCACTTTGCAAATTTGTTTGCAATAAATGTCTGTTTTGCGACTTACGAGTATTTGAACGCACAAGTCCATCCGACCAAAATCTCGTATATCTTACGTCGCAGTCTGAGACAGAAAAGATGATTGGTAAAGTGGATTGACATTGAATTTTTCTTCATCTACACATGGCTGGAGCCTGAGTTAACTTTCGAGAGATTGAGACCATGAAAAATTGGAAAATATAATAGGTTTTCCATTTCTGTGAATGTTAAGAATGTGCAGACCGTTTGTCACACTGGATCTTTTTCGGCATGTGTTACGGCCAATATTTATCTCGTCCGTGAATATTTGACGGGATGGAACATGTTGTTCTTTGAGCATTCTGTAAACCTTAGCAACTGACTGAAATTGAGGCTCCATAAATTTCTTTACAAGTGTTGGCTCGACAGTAGGGCCTATTGAGATGGCAACTTCGGTAGGTCACAAAAAATCTGTGTACTCTCCCACATTGCAAGAGCTTCATTGTATTGACTTGTCGGTACAAGTCTTTCGCCGGTAAGTTCTTACTCAAGTGCATTTCGTCTACACTGCTCATTACCCAGTTGCGCACTGACCATTCTTCGAGGCACAGAGCGCTCAGAAACATTTTTCGGCAAACCTTCAAACGTGTACTCTCAAGTCTAACATAGTACGAGATAAAACATCGTCACACAAAGCTCCTTTAGAATGTATTCGCCTTTACATTTTTTTGTGGCTGCTACTGACATTTTACTCCATTTTTTGCACATTTACCCACTTGCTTTTTTAAGTTTTACCCTTGTCTTTTTATTGCTTTCTGCTTCTTAGCACACTGTTAATGTAGAACTAATTGTGGCATGCCCTGATAATTGTCTGTGACTTCATCTGGTTGCGTTGCGGTCGGATCAAGTGCTTGCACGTCTTCAGAAACTGCCGCTGTGGTTAGCGATACTGAATCTCTGACGGTGACCATGCTGATTGATGCATAGTTTAATCTTCTCTACATTTATGAATATCTCTTTAATACCATCAGTCCACATCATGACTTGTATCATGTCTCTGTTATTATGGATATTATAAGCATAATAAGACGCAAATTGATTTAAACGTCGTGACGTCCACGTCTTAAAATTTTTGCGTAAGGGCAGAAATTTTTGGGCGTATTTACGCCCAAACGTTTGCTATTGAAAACCGTGGTACCATCGCCGACCCCTTACGACGTACGGTTTAGACGCAGTACATGCGTTACAGACGACGAGTCAAGAACTTGAACACATCATCTGCTAGATATACCGATAAGTACAACACAAATATTTACTTATTTAAAACTCCTGAGCCGGAAGTTTGCTGTATGTTTACGGAAGTAAAGTAAATCACAGGTCTCGGCGTTAGTTTGTCAACGGAGTGAACTTTTTGGAGGTCTAATTTCACGTCACTTTACGTCAATGCATGAAGCGCATGTTTCATTCTACAGAACGGTGAGGTTATTTGTTGTAAAGAAAAAATTTTCCCGTACGAAAACCCACGAGAGGAAACTCGTCGAAGGCTAGATGCGGCGGAAAGATTCATGGAACTTTCGTACCCGAGAACTTTCGTTCTCTGACACTGATGAATACGGAACCCCTTATCCTTATACGTAGTGCTTATAGTTCAGCGAAAAAAGCTCCAATTTTGTGTCACTCGTTAGACGTATATAGCTAGAGTTTCAACAGGATATAATAATAACAAGGAAGCCCAGCTGCTGCTAGAAAAGACGCACTACAGCTTATCCTGTTGCAATACTGACCTTCAAGGTCACCCAAGTTTGATGATTTTGATCTCATCTGAAAGGGCGACATATGGCTAGATTTTTGTTGAAAAACGCACATTTTCCTACTCCGTCTATTCAACCCCATATTTGAAAATGTTTCCCTTGCACTGCATCCTCGAAATTTTGTAGGCGGAGAGCATTGACACAGAACTAATTATCCGTGCAAAAAGTTTTCCTCTGACCCAACGCTTATCCACAATACATCCGTTACGGACAGATGGACAGATGGACGATAGACAGACGACAATGGTACCATCGACGCCTGTACAGCATAGCTGTAATTAAATAAGCACGTCAAAATTGTGTACAGTATAGGCCTAATAATCAGTGTTAGGGAACGAAAGTTCCATGCTAATTTTGATGTTGAGAACGAAAGTTCCCGGGAACGAAGGTTCTCGGGTACGAAAGTTCCAGTTACCAGCGGGAGTTCACTGCTATTGCTATTGAACTATCCGCTGTCACCGTCGGCTAAGTAGAAAGGTACCTTATATTCCGGCTGACACATTTTGAACTAGTGTATATATTGACCGTTTGCAAACTAGACTATGCCTTGCATGTGTTTTGGGAAAACCTAAATATTATGTTATGGCATGGCTATGTCGCACCATGATCACACTGCATGTGGTGCACCATGATCACTGGTCATAGTGCCCTACATACACAGTGAAGTGTGTTTAGATATATTTACCATATGTTTACGGTAAAGTAAAACAAGCAGAGACTTATAGGTTTCCTATGTTCCACTTCAATCTTTGTAATTGAAACTCTTTCAAAAACTTCTTAGATAAAGCTGGCTGTTACCTTGTAGGCCTGCTGCTGAAGTTTAACATAACACTTTAATGGTGTGGTCAACTGTCATTGCTAGTTAGCTTACATAAAAAAATAACCATAGGTGAAAATATATTTTATTACACATTAATGTGTTTGTTTGCTTGTTTGGAGCTGAAATGGTACAACATTACAAACAGAAACCAAGTAAAGGCTTGGATTCATCAGAAAACGTGAAGTCTGCAGTGGAAGCTGAAAAAGCACTGCAGCCAGATGGATGGATAGTCGTGATAAAATCAGTGTTAATTTTCTGCTCCACGGACTACAACTATAACCTCTAGAAGAAAGAAAAAAAATCTTGGGCTTAGCTTTTATGTATAAGATCCTGAATGAACAAGTAGTAGGAATTATGGCTTTTTTGCTCCTTTGCCGTTTCGCCCCTTGGCTTTTTTACCTCTTGGCTCTTTCGCCGCTGGCTTTTTTGCCCCTGGCTTTTTGCCCTTGGCTTGTTCACCCCCTGGCTGATTCGCTTCTTGTTGAATATACGTTATTGAGGCTTGTGTTTCAATTTTCAGAAATGCATATATATAATATATAGACAGTGTCAGATATCAGTGCAGACAGCGAGAAAGCATACTAAAAGCAAAAGGTGTCTCTGACTCTCTGCATAATAAAATACATGTATAGGCCTAATGATGTCATTTCATAATTGTACAAAGCATTAAACATAAACTGTCTAGGCCAAAAGACAAAAATTACGTATAAACCTCGATGTCGAATTAGCGGTATTCAACAGGGGCAAATCGTCTAAGATGAAGGGGCGAATCAGCCAGGGGAAATGAGCCAGAAGGCGAACGAGCCAGGGACAGGGGGGCGAATCAGCCATCAGGCTAAAGAGCCAGGCGTGAACAAGCCAGGGGGTGAAAAAGCCAAGGGGTGAATGAGCCAGGGGCGAAACGGCAAAGGGGCGAAAAAGCCAGACACTAGCGGTACTGGCAGCTTCTGTCGACCTCACTCTGTCTGCCAGACTTCTACACGGCATCGATGAGAACCAATGGAAGGCTGGAGGCTGGTGACTGTAGGCTCACATACTCAGACATACAAGCAATCCTACAGCATCAGAACTGTCAAAGACTGCAATGTTCTGCTTCAGTCCATGGTGTCAGCTGGCACTTTAGCACTGTTCAAGAGTCAGTTGGCCAGTCACACTGCACAGTGATTGTATGACTCGTTGGTGTGATGTACAGTTTGGGGCCATTCCGACTAATTGTCCTGATCCTGATCCTGGAGTCCACGATATGACACAAGTCTACTAGTTGAATTATGCAGCTTCTGGGCATGATAACGCTGCACCAACATTTTATTTCCAGGCTGCTATGTCATGTACTGATCTCTCATGGCAATCACTAGCCCCGTTGGTCTTTGAAGTCCTAAACAAAACGAGTCGCACAAAAGATCATGTTTGCAGTGTCACTGAATGACTATAAAATTGTGTAACAGTTATTATCTGAAAAACAAAACTGACTAGAAATATGGGGCAAAGCCCAACATGAGTCCGCTCGGCGCCTTAAGTCCGATTGGGGCGACAATTTAGGGGGCTCACATTCCCCTCGTAGCAAAGACATGTGGCCCAAATTCCAACGCATTAGCATATACAGAACGCTAAGTGTCGACTTAGGGTAGGTAGACATTAGCCAACTAACCGTCGTCGTTAGTGGACCAAAGTTTACTCAACATTTTTGTTTAACACGGGAGGGATGGCAGTTGATAACGCCGTTTACCGTCTGTCGATTTCTTAATCCATTCCATAGATATTTGCGCTCAAAGTTGAAAGTTGTTCTAAATTGCGCCAAATTTTGGACGGTTTTTGCTATTCCAAATTTTAAGAAATCGGTGCCCCCCCCCCCCCCCAAAAAAAAAACTTGTACAAACGTTATCAGCCCTACTTCGCACTACGTCACGTGGCAAAGCTTCATTAGGCTACTCCCTTTGGCTTTAAAGTTATAGTGGCTAATTTGCTACAGTTTAAGCTAATTTTGGACCCCTTTTGAAAAAAAATTGTAAAAGGGACCCTCGTCCGCGGTAGGGGGTGCATTAGTAAGACTTGGTCATTTTGTGGCACGTGTAAACTTTGGGGGCGCAACATACCTTTGGGGCCGAAATATGTTTTTCCAAAAAAGTCGACTTGGGTGAGTATGATTTCACAAATTTCATTAATGAATCTCCGTGATTAGTGGATCAATGTTCACCAAACTTTTTTCACCTAACGCAGGAGGAATCGTGGTACAAAATTTACTTGTCCAATTTTAAATATCTTTTTCGTTCTGGAGATATTCGTTGCCGAACTTTGAAGTCGTCCAAAATCGGGTCAAATTTTGCATGTTTTTGGCCCCTAAAGTTTGTTTCGAAAATTTCCCAGAAATTTTGGACCAGCATTATAAAATCTAACCTAGTACTAATCACCGTGCAAAACAACCTGCGTATGAAATGTTCAGCACTAAACGTAGATTTCAGCAGTCCAAGTCCCAACCCTACCTTCAAGGAGGCCGGCGCAAGTGGGCGTGAAAGACGGCTACCTCCTAAAAAGTGGTTATTTTACCGCAATTGTCTTGCGTAGCGTGAAAACGGTTGCAGATAGGTACATGCTGCTCATCATAACAAGCACTGGTGACAATCTTTTTATGTGTCAACGTTGATGACCTTGAATGACCTTGAACCCCAAAAATAAGTTTTGTTAGTGATTTTTTGTGATTTCCGGCTGCGACACTGAAGTCTTTTTAGCACATACTGGCGCTTTACAAGTCAGATTATTATTATTATTATTAAGAGTAATTTGCGCCGAAATGGCTGGAGATGGACTTGGACAAACTGCCTATGACTTTTTTAGCATAGAATGTACATTTTTAAGAATCTAAGTTTTGATTTTTTAAATTCAAGGAGACCTCCGTACGGAGACCTCAAATTTAAGTACTCTTTCAAGATGCATTATTATCTTATTGCTGTAGGCCTACACTGATTGCCAAAGTGGCAGGACCGCTGCTGTCGCGCATCACGTGAGCTTTTCTCAAGTTACTTGTCGTGATTTATCATTATCTCTTATGACTTGGCAATGAAATTTTATACATATAATATAGCTGATGTACATGAAGCTGTATAAAATTAACATAATGTCAGTGACACTTTGTGCAGTTGTACTAAAATATTAAAAAATGTAAAAAGCTAATCACAGTACCCCGGTCTCCCCTATACGTTTTGGCAACAGTCGAATCCAAGGTCAAATGGCTGACTATTATTTTATGACATTTCCGCATGCTCTTGTACTGTGACTGCAAAATAGGCCTAGGCCTACCCCGCATTCTATGACACACTCTGCGTGATCGGAATCGGGGGGGGTAATGCCGAGCGCCAGAAATTTTGCATTAGGGGTAATCTCCGGGGCAGAAACGTTCGCTATGAAGCGCCAAAATGTCAAAATTTGCAAAAATCCAATGACTTTGATTTTCTCGAAATTGGTGAACTTGGTCCATTTGTTTTGACGTTTTTGGAAAGCTCTCGGGAAGCGCTACAAAAGCCCTAAAATTTTGTGGGCCAAGGTTCAGAAACGAAAGTTACTGGGTGATCAAATTTTAAAATTTCGTCCGATTTTCTCTAAACTGGTGAACTTTGGTCCACATAGTTTGTCATTGTTGGAAAGCCCTTGTGAAGAACTAAAAGACACTCAAAGTTTGTGGGCCAAAATTCAAAAACAAAGTATTGGGGGGTTAAATTTTGACGACGATTCCGATTTTCTCAAAATTGGTGGACTTTGGTCCACATTTTTGACGTTGTTGGAAAGCCCTCGGGAAGGGCTACAAGCCCTGAAAATTTTGTGCTCTAAAGTTCATTAGCAAAAAAATTATTGGGTGATCAATTTTGAAATTTGGTTCTGAATTTCTTGAAACTGGTGAACTTTGGTCCACATATTTTGGCACTTTTGGAAAGCCCTCGAGAAGGACTACAAGACACCCAAATATTGTGGGCCAAAGTTCAAAAACAAAAGAGTTTTCAGGGGTCAAATTTTGATGATGATTCCGATTTTCTCGAAACTGCTGAACTTTGGTCCACATATTTTGACGTTTTTGGAAAGACTTCGGGAAGGGCTACAAGCCACCAAAATTTTGCAGGCCAGAGTTCAGAAACAAAAAAGTTATTGCGTGATCAAATTTTGAACTTTGGTCCAGATTTTCTCGAAAGTGGTGAACTTTGGTCCCCATATTTTGGCACTTTTGGAAAGCCCTCGAGAAGGACTACAAGACACCCAAATATTGTGGGCCAACCTCCGCATTCTATGGCAAACTTGTTTAATCTGTCTGTACTAGCTGTCTGTGAGAGTCGAAGGCAATACAGGAAACAGGTAACATAGTTACGGTCTTACTTTAAGACTGGTTTCTTCGTCGAGGCTAAGGACAAAGCCGTGGCCACGACTCTTTGTGCTCAAGCTGTCCTCGCGGTCGAAGACAGACCTCGAAAACCATATTTTTTATTTACTGTATTGTTGTTATACGATTATATTGAGAACTGTACACAAGAGGGTAATGTGTTGTCTGCAACAAAAAATGTAGCAATTTAAAAACTCGCACTGCTTTGCACAGTAACCGCTACATAACAATATCACAAAATACCCTTAAGTTGTTGCTTGTGTACTGTTATATAGCCTATGAGTTTGAAAGTGAAGTCAAATGTTATTTCAGGTAAAGAAGCTACGCGAAAGTGACTACAATGACATCAGAAACTTGTACAAATGAGCCAGGTGGTGCAGAGACAAAAGAAGAAAAGGCGCGACTTGAGGCAGAGTTGAAGGTAATAACAGAAAAAAAGAAAGCAGTGTTTGAGACAACGAGAGAAGCAGATGAACGTTTGAGAAAAATCAGGGAAGAGGAAAGGCAAAAACTGGAAAGACTGCAGGAGATCAGAAGAGAGGAAGTAGAAGGAGATCTGAGAGAAAGGCATGCAGCTCCCTTACAGGCAGAGTTGAAGGCCACAAAACAGGAAACAGATAAACTACGTGTTGAACTTACAGCTTTAAAAAATGAACAAGATCAGCTTAAGCAGAAGTTGTTGACTGTGAGAGAAGAGGAGAGACAGAACGCTGAGTTACGTGCAGAAATGGAAGCTTTGAAAACTGAGAATAATCAGCTCAGAACTGAAAGTGACCAGTTCCAGCAAAAGATTTCTGAACAGAACGAGTCGCTAATAAACGTGAACGCATATCTGCGACAGATATTGGTCTATGCTAGAAACCAGCAATTTAAAATCAGGCGTCTTCAAGACGAAATTTTAGCTGCAAAGCAGAGATCAGTCGAAACGCAGCTACGCCAACTGAATGAGCTGCGGTCACCAACAAAGGAGACCACAGAACTTAAGGAAACTCTCACCAAATTGCAACATCAGCAGCAGCAGCAGCTACCGGCAACTGAGGAACATCATCAAGGTAATTACTGTTTGACTTGGGCCTACGTGAGCACAATGTCAAAGACCAAAACTTAGCCAAACTATGCTTATGACAAAATGTACTAGAACATTTACTTAAACATTATAAAATTTTGTAATGTATTCTAATTCAGAAACAGTTTGGTATAGCGCCAGCAATAATTTCACATAGTCAATGTGAATCGGAAGCACTGTGTTAGCGCTATTTTTGGTGCTGTAGGCTGAGGTAAACAAAGAATGGATTTAAATGTGACTATAGTAGCCTACCAGCATCTGTAGTGTGCGCAAAGAGTTGATTCCAGAGTAAGAGCAGCAACGAAAAAGGAACGAGATGGGAAATTTTTTCGACTATGCTCTTGTTTACACTGTCATTCATGTTATCACTGGATGTTAAACATATGCAAAACACAGTCTCAGACGACGGTTCTAAGTTGGCGTCTGTGTGTGTTGGCTAAGTGTTGTTAAATTATTGATCTGTTGATCATATTTTAGGCCACGCTGAGATACTTCGTCGTCTGTACACGGAAGTCTCGCAGACGCTTGAAGCACAGAGTGTCGCTCGCAACATGTTTCAGCACAATGCTCTTACGCTGAAGGAGTTGCAGGCCATTCAGTCCAACCAAAAGGAGCCCGTTAAAGCAGCAGAAGAATTGCTAAACATCGTGATTAAGCAATCCAGCAATGTCTTCAGTTGTTTCTTGGAAGCTTTGAAGCTAACTTACCATCAGCATGTGTATGAAGTTATCATTACCGGCAGCTGTAAAGGTACTAGATTGTCACTGTAACATAAATCTCATCTCAGCTTGGTGGATTCATTTTCGTATATGAATTTTGTTGGGTAATTTAGGTCGCTCAAACAATAGTCCATATTTCGCATCGTTTGTGAAATGCAGCGACTTTTTGTCTAAAAATTGCAATTTTTCCTACTCCCATTTTATTCAGATTATCGATCGAGGTAACCCCTATCGAACTTGTAGAAAATCTTCACAGAATCTGGTAGATCTCTACTGACATAACAGTAAAGGTTTCGTAATCTTAGCTCGCATCGTCTTCATAGGGCAGCAAAGTGTGACAGACCAAACAGTAGGACAGACCGACAGACAGACATCTCAGCCATAGGCATCTGAATACCAAGCTATCTTGACGCCGTGTAACCATAGCGGTTTAATATTATTCTTCCTTTGGCGCTGCTTCTGTTTTGATTATTGCTCATTTAAGCTATTGTAGTTTCGTTTTCAGCACAGTGAAAAGCTTCTGACTAGCTAAAGTTGGTAAGTAGTTTAGATAAAGTAGATATTATACTATTTTCTTTTTCATTAGTTAGGGCCGAGATTGTTATTTATCACTAATAAGAAATCACGTACGCCCTTTTAGATGAGATGAAAATCATCGACCTTGAATAACCTTAAAGGTCAATACCGAAACTAGAACTGGATATGTTCTAGTGCATCTTCCCTAGCGACAGCTGAGCTTTCTTTTTTATGGCAACCAATTAAGTTTGTTTAGTCAAATTTGTTTCAGATTTTGACAGCAGCTTGGGTCATACTCGAACTATCCGAGACTACTACGTGTTCCTGGTGGACAATCTGGATGCAAAGCATTCTGGACTGGTCGGTGAACTGTACTCAGCCGATGTTCTCAGCATACAAGAGCGAGACGCCATCTGTTGTGAGCTGACGTCGTTCGCTCAGAACGAAAAGTTGTTGTCGATGCTCAGTCGCAAGACAAAGCTTGACTTTGAAAAGTTCTTAGACGCAGTGGACAAAACAGGACAAGCACATGTCCGCAATCACATCACCGGACGACAACGTTTGTTTCCCTGTTGCTGTTTCTGTTGCTTTTCTTTCGCACAGTTTCATTACTAACTTTGTCTACTCTCATTTACTATGACACTGTTTTGTGCGCGTTGAGAAGTAATGCTCAAAGCAAGTTTTTTATTGACTTAGTAATAATTACATGTATAATATCAACATACATATTGCAATTTCAGAATGTTTTTTCGTTATCAAACTTGTTTTTTAAAGTGACAGTTTCAGTAAGTCAATACGACTTATATTTCACCGCTGAGTTTACTTCTTGGATAGATTTAATGCATCTTTGCTAATAGACACTAATACTAGTAACACGTCTGTAAAATGTCAAATAATTACGTCTTGAGACGCTGTCTAAAGATTGAACTTGGCGGTCGTAGATATACAAGTGGGTGACTACGTATTGTAGGTGCAGAGCAGCCAGACATCGCTAGCAGAGAACAAGAAGATGTGAATGGAGCACATGAGTTGATGCAGCAGCAGTTGCAGCAGGCAAACGATACCATAGCAACGTTACAACAGCAGCTGAAACTGACACAAGAGACAACCGGCCAGACTGGTCAGTAGCTAATTCACCATTTCCTGTTTCTGCTATTCCTGCATTCTCATTTCTTTGCCTCATTTGAATGTGGCACAGTCGGTTAGAATTAATACTTTCTTGAAGCAGTTTGGGTTATCGAGGAGTTGTTCACAGTTGAGCGATTGTCATACTGTTCTGCTAACCATTTTTTATGCGCGACAGCAGAATGCTTCGCGCGTCTTAGCCATTGTCTAGGTGTCTGTCCGTCTGTTCTTCTGTCCGTCTGTCCGTCACACCCTGGCACTGTATCAAAATGGCGACATCTAGAATCTCGAAATTTTTACTGTGGGCTGCCACAATGTATTTAGTTTTTTGCAACAAAATTTCTTGCCCCTGGATCAAAAGGTTCCTTTCGAATGAGTGCGTCAAAGAGGAGTACCCTCCTAAAAACGTTATTTTGCTGCTATTTGCTCGTATAGTGTGAAAACAGTTGCAGATAGGTAGATACATGCTGCTAGTCAAAACAAGCACTGTTAACGGTCTTTTAAAATTTACTAACATCGATGACCGTGAACGACCTTAAGTTCCCAAAAGAGGTTTTTAGTAAATTTTTGGCAACTTTTTGTTGCAGCACACATTTTAAGAGTGAATTGCGATGAAATGGCTGAAAATAGATCAAGACAACCTGCATGCATATGAAATTTTTTTTGCATTAAACGCAGATCATAGCAGTTTAAGTCTCGACTTTTCAGGTTCACGAAGGCCTGCACAGGTGGGCACCAAATAGGGGTACCCTCTTCAAAAGTGGTTATTTTACCGCTATTAGCTCGTCTAGCATGAAAACATTTGCAGATAGGCACGGACATGCTGTTTATCATAACAAGCACTTGTGACGAGCTTTTAAATGGTGTCAACATCGATGACCTTGAATGACCTTGAACCTTACATTATACGAGATTTTAGTGATTTTTGGCAACTTTTTGCTTCGGCGAACATTTTACGAGTGAATTGCGCCGAAATTGGTTGGATATAAACCTGGACAAACTGCGTAGGTCTGTTAAATTTTTAGCATAAAACGTCCTTTTTAATAATCTGAATTTCGACCTCTTAAATTCAAGGCATCTTTCATATGGAGGCCTCAAATTTTTGTTCTCTTTCAAAAAGTATTTATTTTATTGCAATCTGTACACAATTGCCCAGGTGGCAAAACCGCTGCTATCGCACATCACCTAAGCTTTGCTCAAATTACTCGTTAGTATAACGCATAGCACTTTGTGTTGCCTGCGCACCATCTTTTGCAACATGTCAAGACAAGCATTATACAACAATTTGGAGCATCTGCATTTTACATGGTAGTGCGTTGAGTTGACATTAACAAAATGAGCAAAGTGAAGTGGACGTTGAGTGTACCTTACATATTTCTATCGTCTTGGCTATCTGTGTGCAAAAAATTATCAAATTTAGCGGAGATTTGACGAAGTTCTGACAAAAACAAGTTGCGTCATTTTTTGAGCACACCCTGTAATTTGGCCTAAGTCGGCTAAATCTGTGTTAAGCACGAAGTAGTTCATAATCGTAAAATCGTTTGTTGTCATTACTTGTTGCTATTTGTAATAATCTTTTTACTACCTCTTTGCACAAAGTTCACTCCGTCATACTTTTTTACAAAAAGCCCAGCTGTCGCTTGGGAGGGCCGACTGTACGCGGGTGTCAAAAGGCGACCAAGTGGTTTTTGTGTCATATAAAAGGGCTTATGCCACTTTCTATGAGTCATTAATAGCAACCATGGCCCTATCTTTGGGAGATAGGACGTATCGTTTAACCACAATAGCGTGCTGACCTTCAAATTCATCCAAGGTCGATGATTTTTATTTTATCTGAAAGAGCTTATAGGACATCCTGTTAGTGATCAATAGCAATCTATGCCCTATCTCGTACCGTTTAGCCACAATACAGCTGTAACGAACAGACAGACGTCAGCCCGTGCTTAGCTAAGCTTAACGGTTGGCCCAAAAATGCAGAGGTGACACCAAAACATGCATTCAAATTCATGGCCTACATCAGTGTTTTTCAACCGGGGTTCCGCGGAACCCCAGGGTTCCGCGAGCATCTGCCAAGGGTTCCGCAGCTGGACAGTAATAAATGAGTTAGCATGCGAAATCTTGCCAAACAATGTCATAGAAATACTCATCATGAAATATTTTGTTCGAAATTGCGTTTCTACGCGTTTATTTTTGCATAGACCAGCTCTGTTAAATCATTTTTGCTGTTAGTAGTCTTGGCGTATTTGCATTTTTAGGAGCGTAGGCTTTCTATGCACGACATTGGGCTACTCAACTTCGAGGATAAGTGCATTAGGCCTATCGCAAATAAAGATGAAGAAAAGAAAAAAAACGCACTGATTAGGGTTAGGCCTATGGTTACGAAATCGTTTGACCATTTAAGTAATGAATTCAATTCTTTAAACACTATGCTAAGGAAAATTAAAAAGGCACGTATCTTTAACGAGGACGTCCACGTGATGAATTTTTTTCAGTTGGTGTGGCGGGGGCTAAGAGGCCGTCGACGACCGCCTCCCCCGTCATGTTACGTTAAATACAATAACGTACTGCTACCTGTTAATGTGGTCAAATTTAATATTGGTCATCTTTGCTTGCTTTGTCGTCCTCACTCCTCACTAGGGCTTTGCTGTGCTAGGGAAATGAGTCCGTAGACACCCTGTAGCTTCTACCTCGCGTACGTCGCGCTGGACGCACGGATCAATGCATGGGGTTCCGTGAGTGACCTCCATGCTTGTTCAGGGTTCCGCGGCAACAAAAAGGTTGAAAAACACTGGCCTACATTATTCTTCGGTGGTATATACAAATCCTACGTCGGCTTTCACTAATCTTAAATTACTTAACGTTGAATGGCTAAGCATAAGTGGCATCTTAGGTTAAATTCCGATTACGCTTATGACACGCGTTAAAGCCTGCAACTTTAAAAAAAACAACTTCAATCTCTGCCTCTGTAATTTGGCCGAGGCAGTGGAAGATTTTGGTGCATGGCAAATTTGCCAATTTTAACCAAGACCTATTAAATTTTTATATAAGCAATACAGTTCTGCATAATGTTTAATACCGTTTGATGTTTTTCCAATAACATAGGCGTTTACATGAAGTATCATAGGTTAAAATTTATAAGTGCGGATGTATC